>Ga0114958_10000268_pt1 | contig 44555 bp, 39 predicted proteins | sample C_130208_EF_Meta_FD_89577 | JGI IMG/M metagenome (GOLD analysis project Ga0114958, IMG submission 89577) | Freshwater microbial communities from Lake Croche, Canada to study carbon cycling - C_130208_EF_MetaG | ecosystem: Environmental > Aquatic > Freshwater > Lake | place: Lake Croche, Canada... | reverse complement strand
TACGTTTAGCTAAACTCATAAGGCCTTAAATGATTCAGCCAGTTTTTCGGCTTCGGCAAAATCCAACGTGCCTTCATAAATGGCTCGGCCCGTAATAGCGCCCATAATTCCCTCATGAGCTACTGCGCCCAATGCTTTGATGTCATCAATATTAGTAATACCGCCGGTAGCAATGACCGGGATTTTAATGGCTCGTGCCAGTCGTGCGGTAGCTTCTACGTTAACACCCTGCATCATGCCGTCTCTGGAGATATCTGTATAAATTATGGCTTCTACACCATCAGCTTCAAAATGTTGGGCCAAATCAATCACATCATGTTTGGATAGTTTTGACCAGCCATCAATTGCAACTTTACCGTCTTTTGCATCAATTCCCACGGCAATTCTATCACCAAAGGCAGCGACTAGATCTGAAACAAAAGCTTCGCTCTCTGCAGCGCGCGTACCAATAACAACCCGAGATACTCCCATTGCCAAAGCATTTTCAATAGATTCTTTGGAACGTAAGCCTCCTCCCAGTTGAACTTTAAGCCCAACTGTAGTGATAGCTTTTACCGAGTCTAAATTCTTTGGCTTACCTTCAAATGCACCGTCCAAGTCTACAACATGCACCCAGCTGCTACCAGCTAACTTAAACTGCTCAGCAACACGTGAGGGATCCTCGGCGTAAACTGTTTCTTGATCAGCTTTGCCTTGTATGAGACGTACACAGCGGCCGCCTCGGATGTCTATTGCAGGGTATACTATCAAGCGGCGTTTTCTGTAGCTTCTGCTTTACCCGCGCGCTTCATTGTAGGCTTGCGCTTACCTGCAACTACAGAGGCATCTATTACTACTTCCACAATATCGTTTCTTTGAGGAATTTCGTACATAACTTCTAGCATCAAACTTTCTAAAATTGAACGTAGAGCTCTGGCACCTGTTTTTAATTCAATAGCTTTCTGTGCAATTGCTTTAACGGCGTCAGGGGTAAAACGTAAACGAACACCATCAATTGCAAACAATTTAGAGTACTGCTTTACAATAGCATTTTTAGTACGCAGTAAAATTTTGGATAAATCTTCCACCTTTAACTGATCAAGAACAGAAATAACAGGAAGTCGCCCAATGAATTCAGGGATCATACCGAAACGCACTAAATCTTCTGGAGCAATTTTAGTCATGATCTCTACTGGCTTTAGATCATGATCTTCTGGATTAGTATGGAAGCCGAGTGAGCGTTGTCCCATGCGTTTTTTAATTATCTCATCAAGCCCATTAAAGGCACCGCCGCAGATGAATAATATATTAGAGGTATTTACTTGAACGTACTCTTGGTTGGGATGCTTACGCCCACCTTGTGGAGGAACATTACAGACCGTTCCTTCTAAAATCTTTAATAAAGCCTGCTGAACACCTTCTCCAGAAACATCACGCGTTATAGAAACATTCTCGGTAGAACGTCTTATTTTATCTATTTCATCTATATAGATAATACCACATTCAGCACGCTTAACATCATAGTTTGCATTTTGTAGTAAGCGTAAAACAACATTCTCAACATCCTCTCCCACATAACCCGCCTCAGTTAATGTTGTCGCATCAGAAATTGCGAAAGGCACATCTAAAATACGTGCAAGAGAGCGAGCTAAAAGTGTTTTTCCTGAACCTGTTGGACCAGCAAGTAAAATGTTACTTTTTTCGATTTCAACTTCACTAAACTCTGGCGACATAGCCGTAGAATTCTTACTTGATAGACCAGCATCAAAATTTAATCGCTTGTAATGATTATATACAGCAACAGATAAAACCTTTTTAGCATGATCCTGCCCTATTACGTGATCATCTAAAACAGCTTTTATTTCAGAAGGCTTCTTCAGTGTAAAAGAGGGCTTAGCATCTGTAGCGGGCTGCTTAATTTCCTTATCAATAATCGTTTTGCATACTGCCACGCAGGAATCACAGATGTAGACACCTGGACCAGCAATAATCTTCTTAACCTCAGACTGCGACTTCCCGCAGAACGAGCATAAAGTCATACGAGAAGATTTTGCCATAGGTGAAGAAGGATTAAGCTAAACTTAGAGATAATACGCTTATGAAGCTTTAGGCTGTTCAACCAATTTTTCAGCTTCACGCGTTGACTCAACAACATGATCAACAAGACCGTAGGCTTTAGCTTCTTGAGCACTCAAAAAATAATCACGATCAGAATCTTTTTCGATTTCTGGCGCGGTTTTTCCAGTGTGCTTGGAAAGAATTTCGTTAAGTGTCTTTCTCCAGCGTAATATTTCTCGAGCAGCAATAGCGATATCAGAGGCTTGCCCACCAGCTCCACCAGAGGGTTGATGAATCATGATGCGGCTATTTGGTAGAGCAAAACGCTTACCTTTAGTCCCTGCAGCAAGAAGCACCGTACTCATGCTAGCGGCCATACCTATGCAGTAGGTAACGACATCGCATTGTAAGAAGTTGATAGTATCATAAATTGCCATTCCACCCGTAACTACGCCACCTGGGGAATTAATATATAAATGAATATCCTTCTTAGGATCTTCCATTTGAAGAAATAACAATTGAGCTATAACAACATTAGCTACTCCATCATCTATAGGACTACCTATAAAAATAATGCGGTCTTTTAAAAGACGCGAATAAATATCCATAGACCGCTCTCCGCGGCCTGTATTCTCTAAGACGATTGGTACGTAGTAGCTCACGATTAGTTTGATGATACTATAGCCTTAGAAACAAGAAAATCAACCGCCTTGTCGAATATGATAGATTCTTGAGCTTCGCGTAGCGCTTCGCGATTATTTCCAAGCTCTTTAGCTAGCTTTTCAGGGCGTTGTTTCGTGCGATTAGCCTCACGGTAGATATAATTATCTAAATCACGGTTCTCGATCGTTATCTTTTCGTTTTCAGCAATTTTTGATAAGATTAATTGTACCTTAACACGTTTTTCAGCGGTTTTCTTAGCACCTTCATAAATATTTTTTTTATCTTTTTCTATTTCTTCTGAAGGAACTCCACGGCGCATATTTTCTTCAATAAATTGACGAAGCACACCTTGTGTTTCTGATTCTACCAGACTGTCTGGAACTGAAACGTCTGTCTTTTCAGCTAATATATCAACAACCTGGCGACGTTGGGCCACTTGATTTTGATACTCTTTTTGCATCTTAAGATTAGCACGAACCTGAGTTTTTAGTTCCTCCAGATTACCTACTTGGTGGGATTTAAAAAACTCTTCATCAAGTGCTGGGAGTACGCGCTCACGGATTTCTAGGACTTCAAGTGCGTAGCTAGCTGTCTTACCTGCAAGCGCAGCAACAGCAGAAAAGTCAGCGGGGAAAGTAATCGAAACCGTCTTCTTATCCCCAATGATTAAACCTGATATTAGCTTAGCCAAGCCGGGCAAGTGACCTTCATTTTCACCATCAACTTCTTCCCAAGTCATTGGAACTTTACCATAAAGTTGCTTATCAGGAACTAAATCAGCAATAGGCTTTCCCTCAAGCATTCCTTCGTAAGATAGTTTTACGTAATCGCCTTTTTTGGAAGGCGTTGTTGATTGCTTAAAGTCAGCTTTATCTGTGCGTAAAGATTCTACAACATTATCTACTTCAGTATCCGTCGCTTCAGTACTTTCTGTCTTAACTGCAAGTCCTACATAATCTGGAAGTGTAAATTCAGGACGAATGTCTAACGTAATCGTTATTGTAGCTTCTTGTCCCGCTTCAATCTTTCCTTCCTCAACATTAACAATGTTTAAGACATCTAGCTTTTGTTTCTCTAAAGCACTGCTATACGCTTTTGACACAACCTTTTGCTTAAACTCATCGGCAATATCTTTAGTGAATTTACGCTTTATCATTTCCAAAGGAGCTTTGCCTGGACGAAAGCCGGGCAGCCGGGAATGCTTAACGTATTCTGCTAAAACAGCTGAGTGCTCGGTGTCGACCTCGGTTTTATCGAGTGTTACAACTAAGCTTTTACGTGTAGTGGATGCGCTATTGAGTTGGACGTTCACAATGATTTTCTTAATGCGTTAATCTATAGACTGAATGGAAGATCGTAAAGGCTTCACCCCGTCGGTCAATGCCCGATTGGTTAGCATTTCTAAAGATCGCAAGAACTTGCCTATCACCAAGATCCAGCGTTATCTAGTAATAAATGAAGCGATTTAGCCAACTTCAAAGCAAATCACCCGTACTCGTTTTGGATGCTACCTCAGCTCAGGTCCAAGTAGGCCTATTTCTTAATCCGTGTACTCAAGGACGCTACGCCTATTCAAACGAAGAGTCAGGAATCGGTCTTTTTCAGGCTGTTCAGAGCCTAGGTTGTCATTTAGAGGATATTAAAACCTTCGTTTACGCTAATTCTCCTGGCTCAATACTTGGTATTCGAACCGTAGCAATGGCCCTACGTATTTGGAAAACACTCAGTAATAGTAACGTTTATGCTTATAACGCACTTTCACTTCTTGCAGAGGCAAACCCTAATTCAAAAGTAACCTATATTGCTGATGCAAGACGAGACATGTGGCACACCTACTCTCAAGAGAGCGGATATAAGCGCATACCAACAGATGAACTCGTTGCTCCCTTAGCATTGCCTGAAGGCTTTAGAACGTGGAGTTCACTACCCTCTAACCTGACAGTAGTCCCTTACTGTATTGAAAAACTTTGGCCTAAAGTCCTAGACATCCCACTTCTTACTGAATCAGAGAATCCGGACGCTTTCTTGTACGAACAACCCAGCTACGTCACATGGGAACCTCAAATACATAGAAAACCAGTCACCTAGTGTAATCTTAAAGTAACGTTTATGAGGAATAAACGTCTACCTAATTGATTCTTATTATCATAGCTAGTGAATAAATAGACCCTATTTAAGCTAATATTCCTCTAATCATGGCACTCAGTCTTTCTCCAGATATTGCTTGGAATCTATTACCCAATAACGAATGGAATTCGGACGCCGCTCGCCATCTCTTGCGCCGTACTGGTTGGACAGCGCTACCCGAAGATGTCGAACGTGCTACGCACGAAGGACTGAGCGCTACAGTTGATCGTCTATTCCAAAGTACTCCGCCTCTTTTTAATCAACCTGCCCAGACTGCACATATGGTTTCTGAGGCTGAAGCGCTTCAAGATAAGATTCGTTCAGCAGATGAAGAAGAAAAACGTCTACTCAAGCGTGAATTTCAACAAAAATCACGCAATGCAATGATAGATATGACACTTCACTGGATGAGGTATGCAGCTCGTCCTGAGAATAGTGTATTTGCAAAATGGACTCTATTTTTAAGTGATATTTACGTTGTCAGTTATGAAAAAGTTAAACACGCGCCGCTTATCTACAAACATTTCGATATTATTTCTCGCTACGCGTTTGAATCAGCTCCTTTACTAACCAAAGCCATATCTCGCTCACCAGCGATGATTCAGTATCTCGACCTGAATCAGAGTCAGAAAAAATCACCTAACGAAAATTTTGCACGCGAACTTTTTGAATTATTTGTTCTAGGTGAAGGTAACTACACTGAAAAAGATATAAAAGAAGCAGCACGCGCATTTACCGGATATAAATTAAGACGAACAGGGGAAGAATATTTTCAAGCTAATCAACATGATAAAGGTCTGAAAACAATTTTTTATGAGACAGGCCAATTCAATGGAGATGATGTGATTCGTCTCGCCTATAAGCAGCGTGCCGCAGGTGCTTTTGTGCCGCATGAAATGGTAAAATTTTACTTAAGTGATGAAATGATCGATAAAGCTTATCTTTATAGTTTAGGCGATCAGTGGCAAAGTAAGGGTTTCAATCTTCAGTGGTTAGCAAAGACTTTTTTTAGCAGTCGCCTCTTCTTTGACCAAAAATTTCGGGGTGAATTTATTAAAAGTCCTGTACAATTTTATCTAGGTTTAGTTCAAGATCTAAACTTAGACATAATTCCGGTACCCCGCCTTGTAATAAACCCTTTGCGTCAAATGGGTCAGATACTCTTCGAACCACCCAATGTGCGCGGATGGGTTGGCGGCCATAACTGGATTAACTCTTCCTCTTTAGCTGCTAGAAGAAATTTAACAGAGTCCCTTTTTACACAATTTTATGAGGCTGGTCTAAATGAAGATGAAAAATTGGAGGTAGCGGCCGCTCGTGCTCAAGGCCGCGGCGCTTTCACTTTAGATCCAACACGACTCAATCCTCTGCTTAAATCTTCTGCGAGCGAAATAGCCCAAAAGCTTATCACTAACCTAATCGCTCAAGAGCAAGCACCTCATGTCAAAGAAAGTATTTCAAATTACATTGATGCAGCTAAGAATTCGCCCTCAGATCGACTCCGTAGAATTAAGCGATCTATGGTTACACTCATAGCTTCACCGGGCTATCAACTCACTTAAGGATTACCTCTATGGCCAATAATAAAACATCAGCCTCAATTCCAACAACTCGCCGTGAATTTTTACGTACTTCTGCAACACGCGGAATAGGCCTGCTTGCATTTAGTCAATTTGCACCCTCCTTCTTAGTTAATTCCACACTAGCGCAAACACCCAAAGCCGAGAAAGATTGCAGCATCCTTGTGGTAGTACAATTAGCTGGTGGGAATGATGGATTAAATACACTCATACCCTTTGAAAATGCCGACTATTATAGGCTGCGCCCTACACTAGGTATATCAAAAGATAAAGTACTACGTCTTACAGATACACAGGGCTTGAATCCTGCTTGCTTGGCCATGCAAGGACTCTTTCATGATGGAAAGTTGGGTATTGTTCAAAATGTCGGTTATCCGAATCCAAATAGAAGCCACTTTAGATCTACAGAAATATGGGAAACAGGATCTGACAGTGACCGAGTATCAGCTACAGGTTGGATTGGGCGGTATCTCGATAATGCATGCTCAGGTATTCCAGACGGCAACCATGATCCTGTGGCAATTCATGCGAATACACTGAATGGAGAACCAGAATCTTTTATTGGGCAAAATCAGCACTCAACGTTCGGCTTGGGAGGTTATGGAGCCTCAAAAAAAGACAATGAAGAAACACGCCACCTTTTAGAGTCAATCGCGAGCAATAAAAGCACAACTAATCCTGCAGAAGGATTCTTAAAACAAACATTAATGGATTCTTTAGTAACTGAAACTAAAGTTCAAAAATTTATTAATTCCTATAAACCTGAAACGAATTATCCTAACACTCCTTTCGGTACGTCACTTAAAAACATAGCCTCGCTTATTGCTGCAGGGCTACCTACGCGTGTATACTTTGTTACACTTAATGGCTTTGATACCCACTATAACCAAATTGCGACGCAAGGCCGCCTACTTACAGAATTATCTAACGGCTTAGGCGCTTTTCAGAAAGATCTAGAAGCCCATAAACTAGATGATCAAGTCGTCACTATGACGTTTTCGGAATTTGGTAGACGAGCTAGTGAAAACGAAAGTAGAGGCACGGATCACGGTACGTCATCACCGCTTTTTGTTATGGGATCTAAAATAAAAGCAGGACTTCACGGCACAGAACCAGTTCTCAATATACCTAAAAATCAAGATCTAAGATTCAGCACAGACTTTAGAAGCGTTTATGCTACCGTCCTTGAAAAATGGCTGAAAAATCCCTCTGAAGCAGTACTTGGAGGTAAATTCCCTATTCTTCCGTTTGTTTAACTATTTGCCAATGGCGTGGGTTCTAAACCCAATCTGAGCAAGAGACTTTAAATCTAATATATTTCGTCCGTCGAACAAGGATGCAGGCTTCTCCATATCGATATAAATCCGTTTAAAGTCTAATGATTTAAATTCGTCCCATTCAGTCACAATTGCGAGAGCACTCGAGCCCTTTGTCGCCTCGTAAGCTGTGGTAGCGATTACCAATAGAGGATTTTCCACATCCGCACCTAGTACCTCGGTACGAATCACAGAGGCAGGCACTTTAGGATCATAAACAATTACTTTTGCACGCTCTGCTATCAAATCTTTACACAATGCTATAGCAGGTGATTCACGCGTATCATTGGTATCTTTTTTAAAAGCAAAACCGAGTACAGCTATTTGTTTACCAGCAGCAGAATTGTATAAGGCCTTGATAATACGCTGACCAAAACGACGTTTCTGCCAGTCGTTCATTTTTACAACACTCTCCCAGTAAGTAGCGACTTCTGGTAAATTGAAGTGTTCACAAAGATATACTAAATTGAGGATATCTTTCTGAAAACAAGATCCACCGAAACCTACTGAAGCTTTTAAGAATTTAGCACCAATACGCGAATCTCTTCCAATAGCACGAGCTACTTCATCTACATCAGCACCCGTTGCTTCACAAAGAGCAGAAATAGAATTAATAGACGAAATGCGCTGTGCCAAGAAAGCGTTAGCAACTAACTTAGACAATTCTGAAGACCACAAATTTGTTCTAATAATGCGATCATCTGGGACCCAACGTGCATAGACGCTCGCTAAGGTTTTTATAGCAGCCTCCCCACCAGGCGTACGCTCTCCCCCGATTAAAACACGGTCGGGTTCAAACAAATCTGCAACAGCAGTGCCTTCTGCAAGAAATTCTGGATTTGAAAGCACTTGAAACGTACATCCCTTAGTATTCGCAGCCAATAGATCTTTAATTGTTTCGGCAGTTTTTACAGGTATGGTCGACTTCTCTACAATTATTTTATCCGTATCAGCTACTTCAGCAATCGTGCGTGCCACAGACTCAATATAACGTAAATCAGCTGCTCGACCTGCACCTACGCCATACGTCTTTGTAGGTGTATTTACTGCTACAAAAATAATATCAGCTTTTTTGATACAAGTTTTTACGTCCGTTGAGAAAAAAAGATTCTTGCCACGTACTTTTTTTACAACCTCATCTAAACCAGGTTCATAAATAGGAAGCGTATCAGAATTCCATTCTGCGATACGATTAGCATTCATATCAACAACAGTGACTTCAATATCAGGAGCCTTGAGCGCAATTACAGCCATGGTTGGACCACCTACGTAACCAGCACCGATACAACAAATTTTCATGGAAAAAAAGCGGGTTTAAAATCCTAAGAAGAAGGTGTAAATTCTAAAAGTCCTACACGTGCTTTTAAGCAGGTGTAGGGGCTGCACTTACAGAACCTGGTGAAAGTGATTCTACTGGCGTAGATTTATCTGCGGTTTTCTTATCATCCACTTTATCCTCTACCTTAAGCGGAGGTGCTACAATCACAGCAGAGCGAATTTCTCCAAACTGTAAGAGTTCCATGACATGCTTACCTTCAATTGTCTCATATTCAATTAAGGCTTCAGCAATTTTATCTAAAACTTCACGGTGCTCTTTAATGATTGCAGTAGCACGGGCGTATTGTTCGGTGATAATTATATGTATCTGTTCGTCAATATGACGTGCCGTTTCTTCGGAAACGTTTTCATTACGCGTAATTTCACGTCCCAAGAAAACTGTATCTTGATTATCTCCAAAAGCGATTGGTCCTAAAGGACTCATACCCCAATCACAGACCATGTGACGTGCGATCTTGGTAATTTGTTTTATGTCCCCAGAGGCACCACTTGAAATATCGTCCAGTACAAGCTCTTCAGCTATGCGTCCACCTAAGCCCATTGCGATTTGACCTAGCATACGCTTTTTGGCCTGAGTAAGTTGATCCTTTTTAGGAATAAACATGGTGCTACCTAAGCTTCTGCCACGAGGTATAATTGTTACCTTATGAACAGGTAAGTTACCGTCATCGAGAACAGCCTGAATAAGCGCATGCCCTGCTTCGTGATAGGCAGTAAGCTTCTTTTCGTCATCATCCATCAAACGACGGCGCTCGCGACCAAACTGTATCTTTTCTCGTGCATCATCCATGTCGATCATTTCAACACGTTTTTTGCCACGACGTGCAGCGAGTAGAGCACCTTCGTTTAGTAAATTAGCTAAGTCTGCACCCGATAAACCGGGAGTACCACGCGCGAGTACTGCTAAATCAACGTTTTCAGCTAAGTTAATTTTCTTAGCATGTACTTTTAGAATTTGTTCGCGACCAGTCATATCTGGCAAATCAACATAGACTTGGCGATCAAAGCGACCTGGTCGAAGCAGAGCACTATCGAGTACGTCTGGACGATTTGTAGCTGCGATAATAATTACGCCTTCTGTAGTATCAAAACCGTCCATTTCTACTAACATTGAGTTAAGCGTTTGTTCTCGCTCGTCATTACCACCACCTAAGCCAGCACCGCGTTGGCGGCCAACAGCATCAATTTCATCAATAAAGATAAGACACGGAGCGTTCTTTCTACCTTGCTCGAACATGTCACGTACACGAGATGCACCAACTCCTACAAACATTTCTACGAAGTCAGAACCTGAAATACTAAAGAAAGGAACATCAGCTTCACCTGCAACGGCTTTCGCAAGGAGGGTCTTACCTGTGCCAGGAGGTCCTACCATTAAAACACCCTTAGGCATACGACCACCCATCTTGGTAAACTTCTTAGGATCTCTTAAGAAATCAACCACCTCAGAAATTTCTTCTTTTGCCTCATCGCATCCCGCTACATCGGCAAACGTTACTTTGTCGCGGTCGCGATTTAAAAGTTTAGCACGGCTCTTACCGAAGGTTAGCGCGCCTTTACCTGCTTGTTTTATTTGACGTACAAAAAGAAAGTATAGAAGACCAATAATTAAAATAAAGGGCAGTAAATTTACAACGATCTGGCTTAGCATCGTAGTAGAACGTGGTTCAGAAAATACTTTAGATTTGCGCAGTATATCGGCATTAGCATCACTGAGCCCACCCTCAGCGTGAAACGAGGCCGTTTTAACACCATGATCGTTTGCAAACACTAGTTTTTTGAATTCGCCAGTAATAATTGCGTAATCACGGCCAGCTGAATTATCATAATGAATCACACCCTCTTTAATTTCACCCGATTGGCTTTTCTCGATAACGTCCTGTATAGTCACCGTTGCTGGACTACCTGGTGAGCCAGGAGACCAATACAAAAGAGTCAGTGCAGCTGCCACGATTGCCAGCCATATAAGCCAAACCTTTGGCTGTAGGCGATCGGGAGGAAGGCTCTTTAAGGGACGACGCGGTTTTCTATTGTCGGACTCAGGCATTTATAAAGATATGAGTGAGCTATAAGGGTTAATGTTCCCTCAATATAAGTCAACTCAGGCAACGAACATTATCGTGGTATCACAATAACTATAAACGCCGTAAGCTAGGCTACTTATGAAAAAAGAGCCATTGGGTATTAATAACAGCGAATCCATGAGGCCCTAAACTCTGTTTTGTAGGCTTACCCGCTATGACCGCAGCAAGTAAGGTTTCAAACCCTCGTGCTGATAGCCGTCCCACTTGGGTCTGCTTGTTGAGCCAAAGATAGAGCGCTCTGCGACATATCGCCTTTGGCTTACCCGTTATGCGAGATAGATTTAGCTTACCCGTTGGGCTTAAACAATTAAGTGAAATAACCCACTGATTAATCGCATCATCGTCTTCCTCAAGCAAGGTCCTGGAGTAGGCAGCACCGCGAAGTGCATCACGGTTTGAAGCTTCAATCCATGCTGGTATAACGGATAGCCTAATTCGATTTCTAAAGTAGGTGTAGGCTGCATTACTGCGGTCTTCTCGCCAAGGCACCTGAGCTAAAGTTAAAGCCGATTTAATTTCTTCTTTTTTTAATGTGAGAAGCGGCCTGAGAATAACAGCAAAATTGGATTCTGTGTAAACAGGTCTAGGTGCAGCAAGTCCAGCAGTACCACTTCCTCGGGCCAAACGCATGAAAAAAGTTTCAGCGATATCGTCCTGCTGATGCCCAAGCCATAACGAATTACTCTTTACTTTAGGCATTACCTTTTTAAAGAAATTAAAACGTGCTTCGCGAGCAAGTGCTTCACTTGGTTTATCTGGAGGAGATTTCCAGAAATCGCTTTTAAATTTAATACTTAGTGCCAGCGCTACTTGCTTTGCAAAGGCCTCATCTTTAAGTGATGCAGCACCTCGTAATCTATGATCAAAATGTAATGCTACAATCTGCTTTCTTTTTTCTGGCCAATACGCCCAAATTAAAAGTAGCAAAGCGAGTGAGTCAGCCCCACTCGAAAAGGCAACAGACCACACTTCTTTTTTAGAACAAGCATCCGCCCAAGCTAATACGCTTCGGTGGAGTTTATCTTTAGGAATTAGCTGGGCTAAGTGTAAAGCTTTAGCTTTAAGATCACCTAAGGAATGTTTTTTTGCCATAACCTTTGAGAGGTGATCAGTTTAAATGCCTTAATTAAAGGCTAAGTAAGCTTTACCAAAATAAGGCACAAGAGATTCAGGAATTTTGACACGACCATCTGATTGTAAATTATTTTCGATGATAGCTGCAAGCACACGAGGTACTGCTAGACCAGAACCGTTTAGGGTATGTACTAATTCAGGACGACCTGTTTCTTTTGAACGAAAACGAATTTGCGCACGCCTTGCTTGAAACGTCTCGAAATTACTGCAGCTAGACACTTCGAGCCAACGCTTTTGTCCAGCAGCCCACACTTCTAAATCATACTTCTTTGATTGAGAAAATCCCAAGTCACCACCACACATAAGTAATACGCGGTAAGGTAATCCTAATTTTTGGAGTAGTCCTTCAGCATCTCCTCTTAATTTATCTAGTTCGTCATAACTTGTGGTAGGATGTACCCATTTAAGTAGTTCAACTTTATCAAATTGGTGGAGCCTATTGAGGCCTCGTACGTCTTTACCGTGTGAGCCAGCCTCTCGTCTAAAGCATGGTGTATAAGCACACCGCTTGATAGGCAGATCAGCCTCATCTACAATTTCGTCTCTAAAAAAATTAGTCAGAGGTACTTCAGCTGTAGGGACTGCAAACAAACGATCGGGAGTTGTTTCGTACATTTGACCTTCTTTATCAGGTAGCTGCCCCGTTGCAGTTGCACTAGCAGCATTTACAAAGATAGGCGGGTTTACTTCGACATACCCTGCTTTACTATCTTCATCCAAAAAGAAATTAATTAAAGCACGCACTAAACGAGCAGCATCCCCTACATAAAAAGGGAAACCAGCTCCCGTAACTTTAGAGCCACGCGTAAAATCAAATAATTTTTCGAATCCGGGAACATCATAATGCGGCAAGGCATGGGGTGACACGTCAGAAATATCACCGTGGGTAGCATAGACAACATTGTCCTCTGGAGTAGCTCCCTCAGGAACACTTGAATGCGGTATATTAGGAATCGAGAGCATATGCTCTTTTAAAGACTCTTCAGCTAATTTCAGTGCAGCATCCCGTTCTTTAACTTGTGCAGACACCTCTTTCATTTCGGCAACTTTGGCTTTAAAAGCGTCAGAGCCTTTAGGTAAAGCTGCCATATCGTTATTAGCTGCTTTTTGTTTAGAACGCAGTGTTTCAACGTCTTGTAATAGCACACGCCACGCAGCATCAGCCGCAATAATAGGGGCTAAATCTACAGTGAGATGCTTTTTTGCAATAGCCGCAATAACGAGCTCTGGTGTTTCACGAATTATCTTTGTATCGAGCATAAAAATTAAGACTTTGTAGTGAGTCCTTCACGTATTTTTTTGAATCGAGCATATACCTCTTTAACAGTAAGTAATTTCAGATCACCTACAGGAGCTTGTATCACAAAATGATTAGGTGCGCTTAGTGGATAGGGGCCAAAGAGACGTGGATCAGTAGGGCCAAAAATTCCAAGAACTCTTACCCCTAATGCTGCAGCCAAATGCATTGGACCGCTATCATTGGTGATAACCCAATCAGAACGTTTAATTAAAGCAGGTAAAGAAACTAAACTCGTGTTGCCTGTAAGATTAAGGAATTGGCTAGAAGGAAAAGCATTACGATCATGAATATAGTCACTACCAGCCCATATTATTTTACGCGTTTTATCCTCACGGATGAGTAACTCTGTTAATTGTTTAAAACCACCCCATTTCTTTTCTTCACGCCGAGAATCTGGAAATATTACAATCGGTTTACCTCCAGCCTTACCATCAGTAAACGTTAGGTTTAGTTTTTCTGCTTCCCTAAAACGTAAATTACCGCGCAGTTCAGGTTTGGCATCAAGCATTGGACAAAATTGCAACAGAATATCAACGGCATGACTCTTACGTCCATTAGGCGGCAAGGGAACTTGTTTTTTATAAAATAGATGCGCCCCCTCGCGTGAATCCGTCCTCCCTACTTTCAATTTACCGTGAGCGCGCGAAGTCATAAGTCCCGAACGCAATAGACCCTGAAAATCAAAAACAAAATCAAATTTTGTTTTTCGTACCTCTTTCATGAGTTTGATAAACCCTTTAGTTCCACCGTTACGTTCGAACACGTATATACGATCAACTGAGTCACAGGATCTAACAATCGGTGCAAATACGTCACGTACTATCCACGATATCCTTAAGTCCTTGCACTGAGCCTTAAGTGAGGCTGCAACTTGCAGTCCATGCACAATGTCCCCAAGAGAGGATGGCTTAATGATGAGCAACTCGGTCATAGAATATATAAAACTGAATCTAACTCAGAGACTTAAGTCAGTCCAAATCATTTTTTAAGGCTTTGCAGCCCTTCAGGTCTTCTCCAGCCTAACGTTGTCGTGCTATATCCTTTTTTAAAGTTAATAGGCTGGATAATTGCCCTCACCCCTGAGTGGATATTACATGGACTCACCCTTGTTATAGCAGAACTCCTACTTTGGGCGGCTCCCAAGCGCAGACGACTGATATTATCTAATCTTCACCACGCGTACCCAACTCAGCCTACAGTATGGCACACCCGGATGGCCAGAACCTGTTTGAGACGACTTATTGAGACAGGTTTTCTTTCCCTCGCTACTCCATATTTAAGTGAATCGCGTATACGGAGTATAGCTCAACTCTCTGCGCAGTATAAAACGTGGCTTATACAGAACTATGCTAAATCACGTGAAGAACAAAGGCCTACCGTCTACGTTGGTATGCACCTCGCACTTTGGGAAAGTCTCACATGGCTGCCTTTATTAAGTCCTGTCAAACTCCCTGACTATGGTATAATTTTTAGACCACTAGATCATCCTAAGGCGGATGAATATATTAGGTCCTCTCGTGGTAGATTTGGCATGAAGCTGCTCTCGCGCAAAGAGGGGTTCGCTCATGCGCTAAGAATATTAAGAGATAAAGGATGTATTGGAATTTTGATTGATCAAAATGCTGGCATGCAGGGAGCACTAACCACATTTCTTGGCCGCATATGTTCAACTACAGAACTTCCGGGCGTATTAACGACAAAGTTTGATTCAGATTTAAGAACATTTTACCCCAAACGCATAGGCTTTTGGCGTGCCACATTCGAATCAGTTCCAATCACCCATGATGGAACCTCACTTGGTATTACCGTAGCAATCAATCAGTGGTTAGAAAAGGCGTTAGAAGATGAAACCCTCAGTGCTGCATGGTTATGGGGGCACGACCGCTGGCGGCATCAAGACATGCCCACAAAGCGTCTGCGTTTAGAAAGTAAACGGGATTTACTTTCAGAGGAAATTAAACTTCGCAATCTATCTGAACTTCCTCGTAAAACAAGACTTTGGATACGTATGCCAAATTGGCTTGGAGATGTTGTTATGGTGCTTCCGTTACTTCGAGCAGTGCGTAAAGCAAGGCCAGATGCAGAAATTCATTTACTCGCAAAAGGATCGTTTGCCCTTCTTTTGGATAAAGTAGGTTGTGCTGATTACGTACACGCGTTACCCAAGCGTAACTTCTATTATTTTAGATCTTTTTTTAGATTAAGAAAAACCTACCCCGATGTATGGCTATGTTTTACTAACTCTTTTAGGGGAGACCTAGAATCCTTTCTTACGCGCTGTCCGCAGCGTTTTGGTATAAAGCGTAAATCAACAACACGACCTTTATTAACTCATACATATAATTTACCCGCTGATTTTGATGAATCCAAACACCATCAAACTGAGCTGTGGAATAATTTTTTGACTCATTTTGGATTACTTGAATCACCTGTCACTACTCCACTGTTTAATTATACTCTAACTACAAACGGACCCATTGCGCTACTGCCTGGATCAGAGAATTCTCCTGAAAAACGGTGGCCAGTAGACCATTTTAGAACACTTATTTCGCTAAGACCAACAGATAGTTTTGTTATATTAGGAACACCTGCTGATACATCCATCGCAAACGAACTAGCCGCAAACTTAGGGAATAATGTTACCAATTTATGCGGAAAAACAGATCTAATAGGTTTTATGGATGAGCTAGCTAAATGCAGACTTGTTATCAGTAATGATTCAGGAGGCCTCCATCTTGCCAATGCGATGGGATTACCTGTAATTGGTCTTTATGGTCCAACTAACCCTCTTAGAACGGGCCCCGTATTTAACAGTCGCTTTACTTTAGCCCAGCCCGAGGGTTGTCCAAAAACAGGAGGAACCCGTCTTGTAGAGTTAACCCCAGATACCGTGAATAACTTTGTTGCGTTAAACGGTCCACTTTAAGCTAGGAAATAACATTGCCGCTTAAGCGCATCAGCCACTTATATTAATAGCACTCGCTTTTCAATGCCGCTACTCGCAGTAAACGATCTCAGAACTTACTTTCACACGCGTGGTGGAATTGTACGTGCAGTTGATGGTGTTACTTTTAGTTTAGAGCGAGGCGAAACCTTAGGCATTGTAGGAGAATCAGGTTCAGGAAAATCAGTGACCTGCTATTCAATGATGGGGCTTATTTCCCAACCACCGGGTAAAATTGAAAGTGGCACTGCTCTATTTGACGGAATAGATCTCCTTCACTGCAGTCCAGCTCAAGCACGCGCACTGCGCGGCAAACGTATTTCGATGATCTTTCAAGATCCGATGACATCACTAAATCCCTATTTACGTATTGAAGATCAGCTCATCGAACCGCTTTTAATCCACGAAAAGATTTCGCATAAAGAAGCCAGCAAGCGAGGTATCGAAATGCTTGAAGCAGTAGGAATTCATGATGCAAAAAATCGTATGGCACAGTATCCGCATGAATTTTCTGGGGGTATGCGCCAGCGTGTCATGATCGCAATGGCTTTGATAACAAAGCCAGAACTTTTAATCGCTGATGAACCTACTACGGCATTGGATGTAACGGTACAGGCTCAAATTCTTGAACTTATTTCTAAGATGAAGAAAGAGCTCAACATGGCCGTTATTTTTATCACCCATGATTTAGCGGTAGTTTCTGGTTTGTGCGACCGGGTTCAAGTCATGTATGCAGGCCGTATCTTAGAAAGTGCAGATACACGTTCGCTTTTTTATAGTCCGAAACACCCGTACACGAGAGCCCTTCAAAAATCAATTCCTGCAAATCAGCCGAAAGGAAGAGAACTTTTCACCATAAAAGGTCTTCCACCGGACGTTTCCAAACCACTACCGAGTTGCCCCTTTGCCCCACGGTGCGACTTTGCAGTAGAGCGCTGTCGCGTTGAACCCATTCGTCTTGATTCGTGTGCTCCGGGGCACTACCAGGCTTGTCTTCGGGTTCAGGCAAACGAAATTTAATCAATTTGAAGCCCGTGGAAGACATCATACTAGAACTTCAAAACGTAAAAACGTATTTTCCTATTCAAAAAGGATTCATCTTTAAGCGTTTAGTTGGTTCAGTTAAAGCAGTAGACGGTGTTTCATTTACGCTTAAACGAGGGGAAGTTTTAGGGCTAGTGGGAGAATCAGGGTGTGGTAAATCTACTTTAGCTCGCACCATTCTCCAGCTTCTTCCCACAACAGAAGGTCGTATTCTTTTTAATGGAAAAGATCTCACTGCGTCGTCTCGAAAAGAGATGACTAAAATAAGATGTGATATGCAGATGATCTTTCAGGATCCCTTTGCTTCACTTAATCCAAGAAGAACTGTTTTTGAAACGTTAGCTGAACCCCTGCGCGTGCATAAACTATGTGAATTAAGCGCAATACCTCAACGCGTAGCTGCATTGCTTGAGACGGTGGGCCTTTCCTCGCGTTTCATTCACAAATATCCGCATGAATTTTCTGGGGGACAAAGACAGCGTATAGCAATTGCACGAGCACTTGCTCTAGAACCTAAACTCATCATAGCAGATGAACCGGTCTCTGCATTGGATGTTTCTATCCAAGCTCAGATTTTAAATCTTCTCGCAGAGCTCACGCGTAAAATGGGACTTAGCTTAGTTTTTATAGCCCATGATTTATCAGTTGTTAAACATATTTCAGATAGAATTGCTGTCATGTATCTAGGTAAAGTAGTTGAGCTAGGTACTGCTTTAGAAATTATAGATACCCCGAAACATCCCTATACCCGAGCACTTGTTAGTGCTATTCCTCGGCCTGATCCTGACTCTGAAAAAAATAGACATAGGATTATGCTTCCTGGAGACCCTCCCTCGCCGCTTGATCCACCACCGGGATGTACCTTCCACACCCGGTGTCCTCACGTAAAGGATTCATGTAAGTTATCGGTTCCAACTCTAAGTGTTTACCAAAAAAGATTTATAGCGTGTAGTCGTATTAATGAAATTTAGTTCAAAGGAGATAGCTACGCGTTTCCATACAAGCAGTTTTCAACTCATTCTTTCATTATATGTCATTTCCCTTTTCACGAGTTGTTTTATCAGCATTTCTATTCCTATCGCTTACCCATGTAACATGTCAGGGACAAGGTATAACTCCTATTCAATTAGATGCAGCTAACTTTAAACAAACAACTATCGTTCATCTCTGGGCAACCTGGTGCTCTAATTGTGAGAATGAACTTAAAAGCGGTGGTTGGAAAAAAATACTCGAGGCGAACCCTAATACCCATTTTATATTCATGACCGTCTGGTGCGAAGGAGATGGCCATAAGCTCCTCGCAAAGTATGGTATAGGTGGACAGAAAAATGTGACAATCATATCTAGTAATAATCCATCCCGCATGAAAGCTGATCGTTTGAAATCTGTCTTAGGATTACCACTTAATTGGATACCCACTACATTAATTTATTCTTCGGGTGAATTACGCTATTCTCTTAACTATGGAGAAATTCGTTTTAGTATGTTACAAGATATGATTACGGACTGTAATAGCAGCTGGTAAAATAAAAAGTGTATGGCACTCCTTACGTTAAATTCACTAAAAAAATCATTCGTTACCCCGACAGGAGAACGTAGAAACATTGTGGATATACCCCACTTTTCATTAGATCAGGGTGAACAAAAAGCTCTACGAGGAGAAAGCGGCTCAGGAAAAACGACTTTTCTTCATTTAATTGCAGGTATCTTATCTGCTGACGCTGGCTCTATTTTAATTGATAATCATGATATGGCTACCCTAGCCGAGTCAAAACGTGACCGACTACGTGCTGAATCATTAGGATATATCTTCCAAACGTTTAATTTACTTCAAGGCTATACATGCCTTGAAAACGTTCTTTTAGGAATGACATTTGGAGCAGGTACCGACAAAAAACGTGCTATAGAAGTGCTTGAGCGCGTAGGTTTAGGCCACCGCTTACATCATTACCCACGTCAAATTTCTACAGGACAACAGCAACGTGTTGCCGTCGCTCGGGCTATTGCGAATCGACCCAAACTCATTCTAGCAGACGAACCAACTGGTAATTTAGATCCAATCAATAGTCACGAATCACTTACTTTGATTCGTGAGACCTGCACAGAAACAAAAGCAGCACTGCTTTTAGTAAGTCACGATCCAACCGTTTTAAGTGGATTTAATCAGGTAAAGGATTTCTCTGACCTAAACCAAGCTGTAAAGGAGCATATCAAATGAACCTATTCAGTATTGTTCTACGTAACCTACGCCAGCACTTACTTTCTACTGTAATAACTGCACTTTCTATTGCTCTGGCTGGTGGCTTACTCATGTCAATTTGGGTTATTAAGCAGCAATCTCATGAAACATTTACGCGCGTTAATATCGGCTTTGATGCTGTGCTAGGTGCACGCGGATCAAAACTACAATTAGTTCTCAATTCTATATTTCATCTTGAAGCCTCACCAGGTAATTTAAACCAAGCCGACTACGATTATATACGGCATCATCCCACGGTAAGACGCGCCATTCCTATAGCTGTTGGAGATAATTTAAAAGGATTTCGTATCGTGGGGACACTACCCCAGCTGTTCACAGATATCGAATACACGCCTCATCATACTTTTACGCTTTTAGAGGGTCAGCTCTTTGATCCTAGTAAAAAAGAAGCTGTTGTGGGTAAGTTTGTAGCAGAACAGTTACACATTAAAGTGGGTGACACCTTTCATCCCTTTCACGGCTTAGCTTACGATCCACGAAATCAGCACCCAGAAACCTACCGCGTCACAGGAATCCTTGATGATTCAAATACTCCCGCCGATAAAGTTATTTGGATTCCACTTAACGGACTACAAACGATGGGTGGCCATGATCCAAAAGCTGCAAATGATATAAGTGCAGTTCTTATTCAATTACGCTCTCCTACCTCAGGCTTTATCTTAGACCTCATGTATAATAAGCAGGGAAACAGGCTTACTTTTGCATGGCCAATTGGCGCTATTGTAGCAGATCTATTTAGTAAAATTAGTTGGTTTGATAAAGTGCTTACCCTGATTGCTTATCTCGTAGCACTAGTCTCAGCGGCAGGTGTACTTGTGGCCATTTACAATTCAATGGCAGCACGAGGAAGAGATATCGCTATTTTAAGAGCTCTAGGTGCTCATCGTAGAACCATTTTAGGTACAATTGTTCTTGAAGCAGCTACGATAGGAGCACTAGGAATGTTTGCATCATTTTTTGTTCACTTTGCAATTATGGCAACTGTGGGAACAATAATAAGAAATCAAACGGGCGTACTCCTTAACGTAATGAGTTATCAAGCAGTCATGCTTTGGGCCCCCTTTACAATGATTAGTCTTTGTGCGCTAGGCGGTCTTGTACCTGCATTAAAGGCATACCGTGCAGATATAGCATCAAATCTAGCACCTATTTCGTGAAAGCACGTAGGCCAGCACTAGTACCGTGTTTAGCATGCCTACTTTTAAGTATAGCCACAGCAAGCTGTAGTCGCTTGGTTGTGGAAAATAAACCTATCCTCACACATCAACATCACGCACCGCATGAAGGAACTGCTGTAGTCCTAGGCAAAGAACAATATCATTTAGAATTAGTATGCGACGCTACGGATGGAACACTTACAGCTTACGTATTAGATTCAGAAATGGATAATTTTATAAGATTAGCGCAGCCCAATATTATTCTAAGTATAAAAACCGCTGACTATGTTGGTACACTAACTTTACATGCTATTGCTAATACTGCTACGGGGGAAAAAATCGGTGATACCTCTGAATTTCAAGTGAAGAATGAACTCTTTAAAAAAACATCTGCATTTGACGGAATTTTAAAACTAATTACAGTAAAGAATAGTTCATTTATAGAAGTCAGTTTTAATTTTCCGCGCGGCAATGACCAGGATTAAGAATAAACCAGCCCTATCAATAAAAGCTGTAGCGCTCTTTTGTGCTACGCTAGTATTTGTTTTGGGCCTTATGGCTGTTTCGCCCGATTTACATCATCAAGTACACCAGGATTGTAACGAGCAAAATCATAGTTGTGCAGCGACACTGTTTGCTCAAGGCACCGATGCCTTTATTCCGTTTATATGTGTCTATTTTTCAAATGATTATAGTTCAGGCGTTATATTAAAGACTGAATGTATAGTCATTGCTTTATGTCCTTACACGCTACAACCAGAGCGTGGCCCACCTATAATTATTTAATTTATTTAACGGCGTTAGGCGTTAAGAGGGAGGCTGCATAAATTAGCCCCCTTGTTTTATTGATGCTCACTACGTGCTTATACTATGGCACTATAAGTTAGCGCTCTGATTATAATTTAGTACCACTGGTTTCCTTATTTTTATGTCTTTTCGTTTTCCTTTATCCCTGCTCTTTATTTTTGCGATAAGCCTCAAGGCCCAAGTAGCTAGCCCTGGGGAGCCGACATCTTCTTCCGATTCTCAAACCGTAAAGTTAGAAGCATATGTTGTAACAGATTCATTGGATGTTTCTCGAGATAGCATCGTTCCTTCACTCGGTGCGACCTCATATGATATAGGTAAGATGCAACTCGATTCGGAATCACTAGGAGGTAATGGAACTTTTAATGAAATATTACTTAGAGTTCCAAGCGTAGCACAGGACTCCTATGGTCAGGTGCATTTAAGAGGAGAACACGCGAATCTTCAATACAGAATAAATGATGTCTTACTTCCTGAAGGTATAAGTGGCTTTGGCCAAGAACTCGACATACCCTTCATGAAAAGTGCCGCTATTTTAACGGGAAGTCTACCGGCCCAATATGGCTATAGAACTGCAGGTGTAGTAGATATACATACGCAAAATACAGAGAAAGGTTTTGAAGGTACACTTGGAGCATTCATAGGTAGCCATAACACAGTGCGAGTAAGTACGACTGCTGGAGGTAATAATGGTAAGTTAAGCGGTTTTACAACAGTAAGTACAGAAACAAACAATTTAGGCATTGAAAGTCCGACCCCTTCAAAAGAGGCGATCCATGACAAAACAAATCAAATAAAAATATTTACTAATCTTACCTATCTTATCGATTCCCTTAGCAGAATATCACTGATGCTGAGTAATTCAACATCAACGTTTCAAATACCTAATAGTCCTGGTCTATCTCAAAACTTTATTTTAAATGGAGTTAAGAATTTTAATTCCTCATTTTTAAATGAAAATCAAAGTGAATTTAATGACTACGCAATACTCTCCTATCAGAAAACATCTGGCGACTTTGCGTTTCAAGTATCAGCTTTCACAAGGTATAGTTTGACCCATTACGTTCCAGACTTTTCGGGTGACTTAATTTTTAATGGAGTAGCTAGTAATGTTCACCAGGACTTAATAAGCAACGGACTAGAATTCGAGGGTAAGTGGGATATAAGCACAAACCACACAGTGAGATTTGGAAATATACTTACAACGAATAATGCAAATACTAAAACAAATACAGCTGTTTTTAGTGCTGATAGCGAAGGTAATCAGCTAGGAACGATACCCTTTTGGATTCAAGATTCACACCATAGGCTTGGTTGGTTAGTAGGATTATACTTACAAGATGAATGGAAACTTCCTTCAAATATAACAGTAAATTTTGGTTTAAGAAGTGATGATTCAAAAGAGCAAATTAGTGAATATCAATTAAGTCCTCGCTTAAATATCGTTTGGCAAATTACACCAAATACAAATATGCACTTAGGGTTTTCCCACTACTTTACACCACCTCCGATTGAATTAGTGGATACACCATCTCTTAATAAATTTACAAATACGACCAATACTTCTTTAGTCTCAAAAAATTCTGTAGTTCAATCAGAAAAATCCAACTACTTTGACTACGGATTCACTCAAACGCTTACATCTACACTTAGTCTTAATTTTGATAGCTATTTCAAAAAAGCCACCAATCTCTTAGATCAAGGCCAGTTTGGCCAAGCCGTTGTATTTGCTGCATATAATTACAAATATGGTGAAATATATGGTGCTGAAATAAGCTTAAACTATACTACTAAAAAAACGAGTGCATACATTAATACTGCCGTAGGTAGAGCATACGGTAAATTCATCTCATCAGGACAATTTGAGTTTGATAAAGACATACTTGACTACGCCTCAACACACTCAGTCGCATTAGACCATGAACAAAAACTTACATTGTCTTCGGGTTTGTCCTACCACTTCACAAGCGATATGATTTATCTAGATTTACTGTATGGAAGTGGTCTACGCAGTGGTTTTGCTAATACTCTGCATCAATCGCCTTATTACCCTGTCAATTTAGGCTATCAACATACCTCTAATCTAAAATTTAAGCGTAAACTAACTACTCGTCTTGATATCGTAAATTGCTTTGATCAAATTTATGCCTTACACGATGTTTCAGGGATTGGTGTTTTTGCTCCACAATACGGAGCAAGACGGGGAGTGTTCGTAAGTACCTCGTTAAGCTTCTAAGACTTTGAGGTGCCTATTTGCCGAAGCGCTTCGTAACAGGCTATTCCTGCCGCAGTAGATAAATTTAAACTGCGTAAGGAGGGATCCGCTTGAGGTATTGTAAGACGATTATCAGCAATTTCGTCGTGAATAAAAGCAGGCGCTCCAGCTCCTTCATTACCGAATACTAAACCATCAGAATCTTTAAACTGTACGTCCCAGTAGCATTTAGCTGACTTTGTAGTAAATAGCCAAAGACGACTAGGACCTAGAGGACTTAACTTAAAACTCTCCCAGTCGTTATGATGAATCACATCAAGCACATTCCAATAATCCATACCAGAACGCTTGAGATGCTTATCAGTTATGGTGAATCCTAAAGGGTGAATTAAATGTAAACGACTCTTAGTTAAGGCACACATACGTCCTATATTTCCTGTATTCTGAGGAATTTCAGGTCGATATAAAACAATATGAATCATTGTACCTTAAACACAATTTGAGGTAGTAAATTAATTTACTTACTCAATAACAAGCCCGTGGTTATCAGCCTCTAATTCTCTTGATTCTGAAGAAACTCCAACATCACTAAATGCTTTTTTCATAGCCTCTGCTACAGCGGTTGCAGTTTCTTTTGTAGCTACACAAAGTACACTCGAGCCACTCCCACTTAGCCATCCCGTAAAGGCGCCTGCAGCTATACCTAAATTAATTGCCTCTTTTGCACCCACTATTTTGGGTAAACGGTAAGGCTCATGCATAAAATCGCCGGAGGCAAAATGCAGTTTAGCGTAATCTCCAGTTGCGAACGCAGCGACAACATACGCTGCGCTATTAATACTTTTTACTGCATCAAAATAAGCTAATTTATCTGGCAGCACACCGCGTGATTCTTTTGTGAGAAGCTCACTGCTTGGTGAAACAACTATAAATTTGACACTCTGTGGCACAGCAAAGCGTATAGTATCTAAGTACTGATTTGTTTTAGGGTCACACCGCGATACACAAAACCCTCCTAAAATTCCTGCACTTGCATTATCTGGATGCCCCTCGAGCATCGTTGCTAAACTCACCCACTGATCACGGGTTGTTCCAGCACCAGTTAGCTGATTTAAACCTGCAATGATTCCTGCTATAACGGTAACACTAGAACCCAAGCCTCGTGCCGCAGGAACTTCGCCTGAAATATGATACCTAAAGCCAACAGGCGCTAGGGAGTATGTTTTAAAAAAGGCATAAGCTGTTTTCTCAACCATAGCTTGACCTCGAGCATCTTCAGCTGTTTGCGCAGAAATAGTCAGTGAATCAACTAAGGTAAGCGTTATCGTATTGTAGACCTTAAGGGCTAAACCAAGCGTATCAAAACCAGCACCACAGTTGGACGTACTACCAGGTACCTTAACCGTGACTGATTTAATATTTAATTTCATGAACGTCTTGCTTTAAGTTCTTTAGATATTTCACGCACTTGAACCTTCTTTTTCAAGTCTTCACGTTTATCATAATTCTTTTTACCTGTACAAAGACCCAACTCAACCTTCATGAGAGCCTCCTTGAAATAAAACCTTAAAGGAACGAGGGATCGCCCTCCAGCCTGCATTGCCTCAATAATTTTTTTGATTTGGTGTTTATGAAGCAGCAATTTTCTAGCCCTTCTCGCATCATGATTATTTATATTTCCAAACTCATAGGGATCAATATGCGCGTTCATAAGCCATAACTCTCCCCTATCTGGTCTAGCAAAAGAATCGCTTATTTGTGCTCGACCCGCTCTAACTGCCTTTACTTCAGTCCCCGTTAAGCGAATGCCGGCCTCGAAGCGCTCATCTACGAAATAGTCACGGAGCACTTTCGCGTTCCTAATTTCCGTAAAACGGCCTTCATCTTTCTTTTTAGCGGCCATGGTTAAATTACTATCCGCAGATCGATGCGGACTGAAAAGCTAAAACTAAGTCGTTGCCCTTTACAGAACAAATAGGTTGGTGGTGTCCAACCTAACATAGTATCAATCAACCTACTGCTTCTTCGAATGTTATCTTCTCATCAATAATCTCGCGTAAAGCGATATCTTCATGAGATAGCTTTTCAAGTGATTCAACCAAAGGACGATTTCCACGCTTTAATTGTTTAACGCGGCGTGAGACCACATTAATTAATATATTGGGATCCTGGACCTTTGCGAGGGCCAGTTTGATGTAGTCGTCTCTCATGGTAATAGCGTAAAAAGATTAAAAGTCTCAAAAATACGCTTCATCCGTCAAGATTTTACTTCAAAGTTTATATTTGTACCCCAAAACCAACTTTTACCTATGTATATTGCATGGACCACTTGTTCTAAAGTCGAAGAGGCTGAGCAACTAGCTAAAGATGCCATTCTTAATGGTTTAGCAGCCTGTGCACAGTTAGAAACCATCACATCCTTCTATATATGGGACAAAAGCCTTGAATATAGCCCAGAATACCGCCTGTGCTTTAAGTGCTCTAAAACCCAACTGAAAGCGTTGGAGTCCTTCATTTTAGGTAAACATTCTTATAAAGTTCCAGAGTGGATAGCTCTGGAAGTAACGCATACCTCAGAAAAGTACTTGTCATGGGTTCAGGCGAGCTCTACTGCTTAATCCTTTAAATCGTCACTTCCTTCATTTTACACGCCATGTCCCAACACAAAAGTCTTCAAGGTGCCAGCGGTATCGTCCGTAAGCGCAACGTTTTAAAGCGTTTCGAACGCGTCGAAATTCTTAAAAAACGCGGTCAATGGAAAGAGGGAGACCGCGTACAAGGTCTTCGTAAAACCAAACCTGGCGTTTAAGCCGGTACAGTTAAACAGCTCGCTGCGATCGTTTAGATTATGCACGAACTGATTACTCGCCTCATTGCATGGTACGCTGCCTCCTTAGAAACAGGAGGCTATCCCCTCGTTATTTTATTAATGGCGGTTGAGAGTTCAATTATTCCAGTACCTAGTGAACTCGTCATACCCTTTGCTGCATACCAAGCCCACATTCATGGTAATATGAGTGTGGTTGGGGTTGTTATAGCAGGAGCAATAGGATCTTGGATTGGAGCTTCTGTCATGTATTGGATATCACGTCTGGCTGGACGCCCGCTTGCACTGCGCTATGGCCGCTACCTATTTATTTCTAAAGAAAAAATAGAACAGGCAGAGAACTGGGCTTCCGAGTATGGTGTTTTCGGAGTATTCGCATCACGTCTCTTACCCATTGTAAGACACTTAATTGGTATTCCTGCAGGAATAGTTCGCATAAACTTTGTACAATACTCAGTTCAGACAATTTTAGGCTCAACAGTCTGGTGTGCTGTTTTAGCAGCAGTGGGAGTCGCTGCTGGACAAGATCAGAACCTTATTAATGGAGATATGAAATCAATCACAGTATGGGTTTCAGGAGGCGTTATTGTGATTTTTGCTCTCTATTATTTCTTCGTACATCGTCAGCTGAAATTAAAAAATAAGTAAGCAAATTGGCGTGATCTAAGACCATGTTATTTTTTAGAAGATAACGTGTGAGAATGAATTTAAGCTATATCTGATTTTGCCTACTACCTGTGGCCTTGTAGCTTAATTAAGCTGGCACCCTAACGATTGCTTTAGCCATTACAGATAGACTTAGACTTTGAAGTTAGGCCAAAAGCATCGATACAATCAAAAATAACGGGCTTTACGTGGTAATTTTTTTTCGCTGCTGCAAAAATGCAGTTTATAGAAAAAACCTAGTTATGATTTTATGATGTGTAGAATATAGCTCGTATGATAATAAGCTTAAATAACCTAGATAGGATCTAATTGGTGTTCTACTCAGGTTGCATTAAACCGATTTAAACGTAGACGAATTTATATGCAGTGAGCACACTTAGGTTTAGTACATCGTGATTCCTATGTCTTTTAATATCGAAATTTCTGACGAAGTAAAAAAAGCACTTCAAGAAAAAAGACCTGTAGTTGCTTTAGAATCCACCTTAATTACACATGGACTTCCCTACCCCCACAATGTGACAACTGCCCTCGATATGGAGATGGCAGTACGTATGAGTGGATCTATCCCTGCAACTATAGCTATAATTAAGGGTGTAATCACTGTAGGTTTATCCAAAGAAGCGATTGAATATTTAGCTAAGATACCTGCAGGTGACGTGAGAAAATGCAGCCGCAGAGATCTTTCTATTTCCCAAGCACTTAAAGAAGACGCCTCAACAACAGTCGCAGGGACGATGATTATTGCCCATAAAGTTGGTATTAAAGTATTCGCAACAGGCGGCATTGGTGGCGTTCACCGCGAAGCCCCCCATGACGTTTCTGCTGACTTACTTGAATTAGGAAGAACACCAGTAGCTGTAGTTTGTTCAGGGGCAAAAGCTATATTGGACCTACCCCTTACCGCTGAAGTACTCGAAACCCAGGGCGTTCCTTTGATTGGTTATGGCGTACATGAACTGCCTGGTTTTTACAAGCGATTAAGTGGAATTGCTGTAGATGCTACAGTAAATTCACCAGAGGCTGCAGCAAACATCATTGCAGCGTCAATCAATCTTGGCAGCAGCCAAGGAGGCTTAATTATTGGAGTGCCTGTTCCTGAAGCCTATGCCCTGTCTGATGAGGTGATGAATCAAGCCATTGATCAGGCTATTGGTGAATGTTCATCACAAAGCATCATAGGTAAAGCAGTTACACCTTTTCTTTTAAAACGAGTTTCTGAATTAACAGAGGGAGAGTCACGAAAAGCCAATGTAGCTTTGCTTATTAATAATGCTCTTATTGCTGGTCAAATAGCTTACGCTTTGAGCCTATTGCAGTAACTTAAGAAAGAATACCAACCTGAGAAATATTACTTAAAGATATTCCTCGTGAGAGTCTTTTAAGAAAAAAATCCTGTGAAAAGAATATAGCTGTAAGGAAACAGCTTATATGCCAGAGTAAAAATAATTAACCGGCTACAGTATTTCTACGAACAGAGCTTAATTTCAACAATACAGGTAGTACTATTAGTACAAGAGGCATCTGTAGAACAAGTCCTGAAATAATTGCGATAGCTAAAGGTTGTTGCATTGCTGATCCAGCACCAATACCTAAGGCTAAAGGAAGAAGCGCAAGAATTGCTGCAAAGGTAGTCATTGCAATAGGACGCATTCGATTAACACCAGCTTCAATATAAGCAGCCTCTACACTGCCAGATTCTTTTAGCGTCATTAATTCAGATACGTAGAAAATTCCAACCTCGGTTGCAATACCTACGATCATGGTCATACCCATCATAGATGAAATATTAAGCTCAGTATGTGTAAGCCATAGCCCAATACTAACAGCAGAAAGTGCGAGTAGCGTGGTAGCTAACATAGCTAATGCAATACGGAAGCGGGAGTATAAAAATAACAAGAGTATGAAAATCAATGCAACCGCTGCACCAAAAACAGCGATTAAACCAGTGAATGCAGATTGTTGTTCTGCATAGGTTCCGCCTATTCTGTAGTAAATACCATGGGGAACGACCCCTTCCCTTGCGAGCATTGCTTTAACATCCTTAATAGTTGATCCGAGATCGCGGCCACTGATTCGTGCAGTAACTGCAACCATGCGCTTTAAGTCATCACGCATAATTTGAGGTTGGCCAACAACGGTAGTCACAGTGGCAACTCGTCGTAGTGGAAAATAGTGTCCGTCTGGCGCTTTGATTCTTAAATTCTCAACAGCGTGTGCTGTATTTCTGTACCGAGTAGATATCCAAGCTCTAATTCCAATAAGTTTAGGGTCATTCTCAACTTTAGTCGTAGTAACAGACCCAGATAAAAGATCAGACGTTTGAGCAGTTACAGAGTCAGGATCCATACCTTCCAAACCAGCTTTAACTCGGTCTACTTGTATATTCAGAGCATCACCTGCAAGTATCATTCCATTCACAATATCCACTGCACCAGGAACCTTTTGTAAAGAAGCAGCAACACTTTCTGCAGCCGCTTTTAACTGAGATGCATCATCAGAGAAAAGTTTGATTTCAATCGGCTGTGGAACAGCCGTAAGATCGCCGATAATATCCTCCATTAATTGGGTAAATTCTATATCTAATCCAGGAACTGAATGTAGTACTTGCGTACGCACATCATCCATTACTTCATCTATACTGCGACGTGGTCCATTTTTTAGACGAATAAAAAAGTCGCCTTCGTTAGCCTCAGTAACCCCCTGTGCAAGTTGTAAACCTGTACGCCTTGAATACGTCTGCACTTCAGGTGTTGCTTGAAGAATCGTTTCTACTTTTTTTAGTAAACGATCTGTTTCCGTAAGAGAAGTTCCCGACTCGGCACGGTAATCTAATATAAAACCACCTTCATCCATAACTGGCATAAAGCCTGTTCCAACATTCTGGTAACCCAGATATGCAATTACAAGGAGAGGAATTAAACCCGCAAGAATTAGAACTGGATTCTTTAAAAGAACATACATTAAACTACTGTAGCCCTTATGAATTTTGTCAGTAAAGGGGCCACCCTCTTTTTGATCAGCGTCTTTTTGCGTTAGAAATTTATCCGACAAAATCGGAACAGCAAGCCATGCTACAACAAATGAGATTACTAAACTTGCAGCCATCGTTAAGGATAACGCTTTAAAAAAGGCTCCCGTAACACCGGATAAAAATGCAAGAGGTGCAAAAATAATAATTGTCGATAACGACGAAGCAATTAAAGGCTGAGTAAATTCTGAAGCCGCTTCCCAAACTAAGCCATGATGACTACCTGAGCTACCGCGCAAACGCCTGATTAAATGTTCTACCATTACGATAGCATCATCGATTATAAGCCCCACCGCGGCAGCCATACCTCCCAGTGTCATTATATTGAAACTACTGTGTAATAAACTTAAAAGTAATACTGTCGCAGCCAAAACTAAAGGCACGCATACCATAGCTATAAGGGTGATTTTTCCGTTTCTCAGAAAAAGTAATAATACACCTCCAGCCAAACATATCCCTATAAGAACCGCGTCTCGTACACTCAATGCGGCATCGACAATAAGCTGACTTTGATCATACCAATTCGATATCTTAATACCCTTAGGTATTCGAGAAGCATAATCTTTAAGTTTCTGAGTTACCTCACGTGAAATTTGTACGGTATTTCCATTAGGTTGCTGAAAGACCTCTAAGATAACAGCGTCATGGCCATCTGCAGTAACCCGTGTCCAAAGTGGGACTGATCCAAGCGTGATCGTTGCTACATCTGAAATGCGCACTAGCCCTGTAGCTGTTTTTTGTAAGATTGTTTGACCTATGTCTGTAGAATCCAAAAAGCGATTATCGATAAGGGCTAAGTAAAGTTTATTATGATCTTCTAGTCTTCCAACTGCATTAATGGTATTAGCATTGGACAGTGCTTTACTGACATCGGATAAAGTAAGGCCGTGCGCTTCAAGTTTTGCAGGATCAACGATAACTTGAAACTCTGCTTCCTGCCCACCTTGAACGACAACTTTAGCAACCCCACTAACTGTGGATAATAAAGGACGAAGTTCATAATAAGCAAAATCGCGTTGTTTGACTAATGATACGTTATCCGAAGTAAGACTGTAGTCCAAACATGGAAATACCGTTGGATCCATTCGTCTCACATCAAACTGTATTCCGCTCGGAAGTGTAGGAAGTACTTGATTTATTGCAGACTCCACTTGCAACATAGACTGCACCATATCAGCACCCCAATTGAAATTAATGGAAATCTCACTACTCCCACGACTGGTTGTAGAGCGGATAGACTTAAGCCCTGGAACAGAGCGTATAGCCTCTTCAACGGGAACAGTAACTTCCATCGCCATGCGCTCTGCGGGACGATCGCCAGCATCTAAGCTTACAACAACACGAGGAAAATTAACCTGTGGAAATAAAGCTACGGGTAGTTTTAATGCTGTAGCTAATCCTGCTACAGCTAAAAGAATAACCAAAGTAAGTGCAGCACTACGATTTTTCTTCATCCATACGCTTAAACTCATGGATTTTTAGCCTCCACTTTTTCCGTAGGACCATCAGCAGCTTTTGATGACTCAGTTTTTTTATCGGTAATGATTTCAACTGCCATACCGTCTTGTAATTCATAATTTCCGACTACAACTATATTATCACCAGACTTAACGTCTTTACTTACAAGTTCGACTAAATCATCACCTGATAATCCCAGTTGGACTGAATGCTTCACTGCTTTACCGTCTTTGACTGTATATACAATGGACTGATCATCATCAGGTAGCACAGCTGCATGTGGAGCTGCGAGTGCTGTTTTCTTTGCAACATCTATTATTGCTCTCACATGTTCTCCAGGAAGCCATCCACTTTGTTTAGGCAAGGGAATACGTACATCAGCTGCTCCTGTAGTGAGATCCACGCTAGAGCCGACAAAACTTACTTCTGACGTTATAGGATCAACTTGATTACGACTTATAGAATTTAAAATGGCAGCGTCCCCAATTTTTACAACAGATGTATCAGAAGCTTCGATAGTAAGGTGCGCATCTAAATGAGAAGCTTCAGTGAGTAAGAAAAGAGGCATTCCTGCAGTAATTGTAGCACCCTGTTGCCAATCTAATTTAGTAATCACACCCTCTTCCGTTGCAATAATGCGACTTGTGCCCATACCACGGCTAAGGTAATTACTTAATTTAGTTTTTGCATCGCGAGCTGCTTGTTCAGCTAATAATAATTCTTGATGAGTTGCTAAATGTAAGGTGAATTTTTCTTTGGCTGAAATGTATGCCTTATCGGATAATTCTGAATCAGTAGTAGCAGTATCAAACAAAATCTGTGCATCTGCAGTAGGAGTTACCTCAAAAATAAGATCTCCACGTGTGACACGACTACCAACACTTACCTGAACAGATTTAACGATAACATCATAGCCCAAACTGAAGGTCTTAGCACCTTTAGGAGCTGCTTCAACGACGCCATAAGCCGTGATAGTTTGGGAAATTTCCCTAGCTTGCAATTGAGCAACTTGAACTTGAGCAACTGCACTAGTAGTCTCCTCTGGTTGAGGCGTGCCAGGGCGTTTTAAAATATAAAACGCAGCACCACTGAGTATGCCAATAAAAATAATGACGATGATTCGTCTTTTCATATAAATAAAGAGTCAGATCAAGGGTTGATCGTTTTTGTGATACTGGAGGAAAGTAAAGAACGTCCGGTTGCAATTTCTAAAGCTACACTTAATTCAAACAACTCTTGCTTAAGTGTGCTGAGTTCAAGATTGCGATTAGCTAACTGCATGCGTGCATCACGGTACATTTGATAATCTAGATTATCAGAGTCACGTGTTTTTTGATGCGCCAACAAAATGGCGTGTTGCTCTAAGCAAGCTTTTTCGGCACTTATTACTTCAGTTTTAACATGACTTATTTGTGCACTAATCTGCACGACTTGATAACGAGCCTCAGCACATCGAGCGATATACTCGTCGAACAATTGCTGCCGGGTTGCTTTTGCAATCGCTACTTGTCCCTGATTCCGATCGAAAAGTGGGATATCAAATGTAACACCTACACCACGCGTGGAAATTGGCGCTGTATCGTTTGCTGAATTAAGAGAAATACCAATTTTAGGAAACTGAGATTTTACAGCTGCACGTAATGAATACTCCTGACTTTCATAACCTAGTTTTAGCGCAATTAAATCCAGCCGCGTGGATTCGATTTCATTACTACTATAACTCACAGCTTCATTTAAGGATGGAATATCAGCTGATCGCTTAATAGGAATAATTTCAGTGACTTGTCTCCCTAAACTAAGATTTAATGAAGCTCTCTCTTCAACTAGTTTTTGTTCCATATCGAAACGAATCGTCTGAGCTTGATTAAGGCTCGTAGTAAGTAGCGCTACATCACCAGTTGTTTGATATCCTTTTAAAACGGCCTGTTTTGCTTCGTTGAGTGCTTCATTAAGATCCTGCTCAATACTACGTGCTTGAGGTAACCGTTCCTCAAGTGAAAGAATACGATAAGCAGACACTTGCACCGCTTGCGCATATTGCCATTCCAGCCATGCAACCGAAAGATTTACGGAACGTGCATTAGCTTGTGCAGCAGCTCTTACGTCTCTATGGCTTAGCAAAGCAGAGAGATCATAACTTAAGCTCATCCCTTTTGCGGCAACTGCAACAGGGTCATACTCTTGAGTAGGACGATCTATGGTATAGTTTACTTGAGGATTAGGAAGTATTCCTGCTTGGATGACTTGGCTCTCAGCTACAGCATTTTGATCTCTTAGTGCCTTAAGCGATGGACTTAAAACACACGCTATTACAGCTAGCTCTTGAGGGGAATAACCACCCTCACCCTTAATTTCGATAGAATGAATTAACGGATGCTTAAACTGGGAAGCCTCAAGAATAACTGAATCAAGTGGCTTTCGATCTAATTCTTTATCAACTGAATCGGTATTTAAAGGTTTAGCCACATAAGTAGAACAACCAGAAAACCCAAAAACAGCACCTATAACGCATAAAGCGATAAAATGAGTAAAGGGCACTTGTGAACGAGATTTAAACACGTAGGTAAAATAAGATTTTAATAAACTTTAAGTCGATGAGATTAAGTAAAGATGAACCAAATCTTAATTATTTTTAGGATTCAAAAACGGGCAAATGATTGCCTTATAGTTTCATCTAAAATAGTTATAATATGTAACTTATGTATCATAATGATTACTCATGCCCTGTTCGATGTCGAAAGTTCTCATTAGGCAAACTAGTTTTCGGCAATGCACCTACCTTTAATCAATTAAAATACTACACTATTTATACGTATAATACATGCCGCCAAAGACTGCTTTTGAGAAGTATGCAAGTAAAAGTATACTACAGATTTCCACCCTTATAGAAACCTAAAATATCATTTAGGTCATTTCTTAAATATTTCTAAATCGTATATTTATATCTAAAATATGAGTTTAGTTTATTAGAAATAACTGTTTATCAATAGTAATTGGCTTTGCCACTTAAAGATTACATGTTTTATGTAGTCTTAACTTAGTTTTAGTAGATAAGTACTGATCACTTGCAGGCGTAGCACAATGGATAGTGTAGCGGTCTCCGAAGCCGTTGATCTGGGTTCGACTCCCAGCGCTTGCACCAAGTTATTTTATATCAGCTTTTTTTGAAGAAAAACGACTACGTACGTAATTGAATGAACTAATTTAGCCTTAGTTGTGATCTCGTTGTACTTAAACAAAAATACATAATGCATGATCTGTGCTAAGGTAACAGTAATCTTTGAATTGCCGACTTAAGGTTCCGTTTGTAAATACTAAGTTTCTAATTGATGCCCTTTTTTAACGAATCCGTCTTTACTCATAGCATTAAGACGGTCTAAAACCACGGCAAGTTTGCGTCTCTTATCTTCCTCTTGTGAAAACATTTCGAGCTGCGACTCACCTAAGTCCACTCCGGATATGCGTACACTTACCAATCTTAAAGCCTGTTTCTTTTGCCACACTTCTTTAAGTAGCGGTTTAACGAGAGGATAAAATTCAGATTCAAGGTCCGTTGCTGCGGCAAGACTTTGTCCATGCGAGGCATCAGAAAAATCGGGGTACCGTATTTTAATAGTTAGGGTTCTAGCTCTCCTACCCTCAACCCTGAGTTTATTCGTAAGCGAATCTAACATACGTTTAATAATACGCTCTACGGCTTCAAATTCTTTAATGTCTACAGAAAACGTTTCTTGCTCCGAGTAACTTTTAGCCTGTACATCCTCTGTCTCAACTTTTCGAGTGTCTTCGCCCTGTGCCATACTCATTACATGACGCCAATGAGCGCCGAGAATAGATTCTAATTCACTGTCTGACCTAAGAAATAAATCTTTAATTAAGGTCACCCCTAGCTCATTTAAATATTGTTCTGTTTTTGAACCAATACCAGGAAGTTTACCCACAGACAGCGGATATAAAAATTCTGCTTCGGTACCGGGTGGTATTATAACAAACCCTTTAGGCTTTCTTAATTTAGAAGCAATTTGTGAAACAAGCTTATTAGAAGCAATACCCATAGATACAGGTATACCTAGCTCAGTCACTATTCTTACCTGTAATTTCTTAACAGCAGCTTCGATTTCTATAAGTGATTTAAATCCACAGATACTCAAATCCAAGTAACCCTCATCTATAGAATTACGCTCAACGTAAGGAGTTAGTGTCTCACATAGATCAAACATCTTCTTTGAAATACTTGAATACAATCCAGGCGTTACGGGTATTATTATCAAATCCGGACATAATTTAAGCGCCTTACTTGTCGGCATAGGTGTGTAAACACCTTTAGCCCTAGCCTCATAACTGGCTGAAGCAATGATACCACGATCTCTGCCTCCAACGGCACAAACTTTACCCAAAAGTCCAGCATCCTTAGCTTGTTCACAGGCTACAAAAAAGGCATCTGCGTCGAGATGCACAATGTAAGGTAGCTCTGCCATGTGTTTAATTCGTTAAATTGGAATGTTGCCTAGAAGCCTGATTTTTAACAAGATAGACAACCATGATTGATGACCACAAGCCTACTGAAACTCAGGAGCCGAGCGATTTCATTCGAGATATCGTAAAAGGGCATGTGGCAGAAAAGCGCTATGCAAATATAGTAACACGTTTTCCTCCAGAGCCAAACGGTTTTCTTCACCTAGGGCATGCTAAGTCTATTTGTCTAAACTTTGGTATAGCACGTGAACATGGCGGAACCTGTCACCTACGCATGGATGATACAAATCCTGCAAAAGAAGATATCGCTTACGTAGAATCTATAATTAGAGACGTATCTTGGTTAATTGAGGGTTGGGCAAATAATGTACTCGGACTTAAAGCAGCAGGACAGAAACCTGAAACTAACTTAATAAACGGCAAATCAGATTTTAGTATAGTTTCAGCTCCCCCAACAGGAGTTAATTTACAACCCTTTTACGCGAGTGATTACTTTAGTCAGTTCTATGCGTATGCAGAAGAACTCATAAAACAAGGCCATGCTTATGTCTGCGATCTCAGCCCCGATGAAACAGAGCTTCACCGCGGAACGCCAGATAAACCAGGTAAAGATAGTCCCTTTAGAATAAGAACGGTTGCTGAGAATTTGGATTTATTCTCTCGAATGAAGGCAGGGGAATTTGCAGACGGAACGCGTACGTTAAAAGCGAAGATAGATATGCACTCGCCCAACATTTGGCTAAGAGACCCAATCTTATATCGGATTCGCCATACCTCACATCACCAAACAGGTACTACCTGGTGTATTTATCCAATGTACGACTTTGCTCACTGCCTGAGTGATTACATAGAAGGTATTACACATAGTATCTGTACGCTCGAATTTGAAGTACATCGTCCACTTTACGATTGGATTTTAAATCGTTTATCACTCCAACGTCCGCTGCCGCACCAGTACGAATTCGCTAAGTTAATACCCAGCTACACAATTGTTTCTAAGCGTAAACTTATTCAACTTGTTCACGAAAAAACTGTATCAAGTTGGGATGATCCACGCTTACCTACTCTTTCTGGATTACGTAGGCGTGGAATTCCGGCAAGCGGCCTTCGCCGGTTTGTCATTGGAGTTGGCGTTACTCGGTATGATTCATTAACTGACATAGCTGTCTTCGAACATACCATTCGAGAAGAGTTGAATCACTTAGCTGAACGCCGTCTCGCAGTGCTCAAGCCTATAAAATTAGTACTTACCAATATTTTACCGTCTGAAACAATTCACTGTAAGGCAGTCAATACTCCGCAGTCTGAAAACTCTACTACACGCGATATCGTATTAACGCGTGAAATCTACATTGAGAGTGAGGACTTTGCTGAAGCTGCACCCCCTAAATATTTTAGATTAAAACCAGGCGGAGAAGTGCGTTTAAAGTACGCCTGTATCATTCATTTCTCAGAATTGATAAAAGATGCAACTGGTGCTATTAAAGAAATTCATTGCACTGTAGATAGAGATAGTTTCGACGGCCTTCCGGGATCAAACCGAAAAGTAAAGGGTACGATTCACTGGGTGAGTGCTACTACATGCCTCGATGCAGAAGTTCGTCTTTACGATCGCCTCTTCACTCTTGAAGAACCCGATTCTCAAGGTGACTTCACGAAAGCAATTAATCCGCACTCGCTTGAAGTCGTACACGCAAAAGTTGAAGCTTCCCTTTTAAATGCTGATCAAGGTAAAAGTTTTCAATTTGAGCGATTAGGTTATTTCACTCTGGATAGTATAGATTCAAAACCAGACAACCTTGTATTCAATCGTACAATAACGCTACGCGATACGTGGGCGAAGTAAGACCTTAGCGTGCTAAGGTCTTTTGCATACGGCTTAAGACGCGTTCGCGGCCTAGGATAAGAAACATGGCAATTAAACTAGGTCCTACGTTTGTACCTGATATCGCGAAACGAGCCACAGCTTGGTAGTCCCCAAAACCTAAGTTGTTTTTAGTAGCTAAGGTTTTTACAGCTTCTTCCAGCGCACTTTCAGTGCTAAAATCGGCATCCGCTAAAAGTTCTATTAATTCTTTTAAACGCGATTTTGGGTCTCCTTTAGACATGATCTTTGCCTGTACTTCAGGTACAATAAGATAATTTTCAGAGAAGAAATAAGCAGTGTACTTAGGTAATTCCTCGACCGATTTAATCTTAGTCTGACTTAAAAGCATAACAGATTTAAAATAATCTGCATCTGCTTTTAGGGCCTCCACTGCGTTAGCACGGGTTAATACAGCTCGAGCTAACATAAGAAAATGTTCTGCGGGCTGTTCAAGCAAGTAAGCCGTATTCATATGCGCTAACTTCTTGTCATCGAATCGAGCATTACTCTGATTGATCCCAGGTAAATCAAAGAGTTTAATAATAGTTTCGATTGGCATTTTCTCTCGGTCATCACCCGGATTCCATCCCAATAGACATAAGAAATTTACAATCGCCTCAGGGATATAGCCCCTATTCTTATAGTCCTCAATGAGTGCCCCTTGATCGCGCTTAGACATCTTACCAGGGCCTGATTGCTTTAAAATAAGGGGAATGTGTGCATAGGAGGGAACCGGTGCCCCAAACGCTTTAAATAGTTCTACATGCTTACTGGTATTTGAAAGATGATCCTCACCACGAATGACATGAGTAATGTTCATCGTAATGTCATCAACTACATTAACAAAATGAAACACGGGGTTACCATCTGAACGAATAATCACAAAATCTTCATCTTCGAGGCGCTCTACTCGACCCCTAATTTGATCTTCAATAACTGAGGGTATATTTTTTACCTTAGTAACCGTTTTTTTACGGTGATCGTCATATACGTCATAACGCTCACCAATTAATTTAAAATAAATAGCGCCATCTTTCTCATAAGTACGACACGCCGCTTTCAATTTTTCTAGATATTCCTTATAGATTGAAGCACGTTGGCTTTGTAAATACGGCCCATAAGCTCCTCCCACTTTAGGACCCTCATCCCAACTCAAGCCCAACCAAATTAAGCTGTCATAGATAAGTTCAAGGTACGCATCGTTATTACGTGCTTGGTCAGTATCTTCAATGCGTAGCACAAATACACCACTTGTATGCTTAGCATAAAGCCAATTGAATAGTGCAGTACGGGCACTTCCGATATGAAAGAAACCGGTAGGACTTGGAGCAAAACGTACGCGTACCTGAGACATGATTGATTTAGAGTAAAATTACTTAACTACAGGATTGTTATTTTCTTATGCTTGTGTCCTTTAAGAGTTAAAATTTCAGTGCAAACCACTTCAATTGTCAAAGATTCACTCTACCAAATCCCCTTAGATGTTTCGGGGCTTATCGAGCGTTATAAACACGCGGCACCAAAGCATGGTTTCAGCTTAGAGATATTTGGCCATCAAGGAGCCTATCCCCTAATTGGCCTAAGAAAAAGAAGTACTGGTGTTAAGCCCAGAATTTATCTCTCATCCGGTATACACGGGGATGAACCTGCATCTGCTTTAACTCTTCTTTATCTTTTAGAGCGTGGATTTTTCGATAGTAAAGCGGGCTGGTTTTTGTGCCCCGTACTCAACCCTGAAGGACTAAAGTTAGGTACACGGGAAAGTCCAAATAAAGCTGATTTAAATAGAGCTTACAAAATTCCTTCAGAACCAGAAACGAAAGCGCATGTAAACTGGCTTAAGCGACAACCCAACTTTAATCTTAGTATATGCCTACATGAAGATTGGGAGGCTAAAGGTTTCTATTTATACGAGTATAATCCTTATAAACGACCAAGCCTAGCTACTCCAATACTTGATGCTGTCAAAGTACATAGCCCTATTGATTTAAGTCCATTAATCGATGATGCAGAAGCAAAAGGTGGAATAATACGTCCTGATCCCAATCCTGAGATCCGAGAACTCTGGGCAGAATCAATCTATTTATTAACCAAGCATCATGTAGAACTGCACTACACGCTTGAAACAGCTTCTGGCCTAGCCTTAGAGCTTCGCATAGCAACGATGGAGGCAGCGATTAGAGCCTCAATTGCTGCATTCAAATCAGTGCATGTTTAAGACAAAAGTCGTTAAGATCTTGTGGTAATCCAGCTACAAAAGCTTGGTTCCATCCCGAAGGAGAAAGATCAATCTCTGCACAGTGTAATGCTTGGCGTTGAATCAGTAGTTTTTGCTCTAATTCTACAGACCAGCCTTTATGTACAAAATCTATAAATAATTGGGCGTCTGGACCGTATATTTTGTCGCCTACTAAGGACTGCCCTAAGTATTGAGCATGGGCTCTAATTTGGTGCTTACGTCCTGTATCAGTCACTACACGTGCTAAGGTAAAACCATTATTCGCCTTAAGGGGTGTAAAGTGAGTTATCGAGGGCTGACCTAAAGGATCTACGGTAGATTTCATGTGGACAACACTACGTAAATCATCGCCTAAAGGTTGATTGACCGTAACAGGTGTTTTCATCTCACCGGTAAGAATAGCAAAATATGCTTTTGAAACTGTCCTCAATTGCATAGCCTTTTGAAGGCGTGACGCAGTACTCGGATTTTTAGCAAGTACAACAATACCACTCGTTTCTCGGTCTAGTCTAAAAATCAAATGGACCACATCCTGTTTAAGATACTCTCTGACAGCACCTACCAGGCTAGACCATGGGCCCGCTTTAGAGGGGTGACAAACAATGTCACCAGGCTTATTCACAACAAACAAGTTTTCATCTTCATAAATAATCCAGGAAATAAGTTCTTCCTCAGTGATCATTTTTATTGGCCCCTGCTTTAGTCGCCTAGGCCATGGACACGAAACATGAACAAGACGAATAGGATCAAGTTCGTCCATCAGCGCTTGCCTGTATTTGTTCTATAGCTTGCGATCATACTTGCAGCTATACGCGTAACTAAAACTCTAGGAGCAAAACCACTAAGAGAAGTAAGTAATCTGTTTTTCCAACCCGTTACTATAAATGCTTTTCCCTGAATCAAGGCATTGATCGATTCAGTAACCACTTGATCCGATGTTTGACTCATGGAGGGTGAAACACTGCCCTGTGAGAGACCTGCACGTTTAAAAAATTGTGTTGAAGTAGGCCCAGGACAAACGGCCAAAACATTAACGCCTGTACCGCGCAACTCTTCGTTAAGTGCTAAACTCCAGTTAAGCACAAAAGCCTTAGAAGCACCATAAGTTGCAAGCCAGGGCGTAGGCTGAAAAGCGGCTGTTGAAGCTACCGTGAGAATACTGCCCCCTCTTACTTTCATGAGCGGTAGCAGTAAACCACTGAGGTGAATAATCCCTTTTATATTAACATCTATAATACCTAAATTTTCTGCTAAATTAGGTTGAGGAAATAATCCGTAAGAGCCAAATCCACTATTATTAATTAATAGGATACGTCCCGTTTTGGCATGTACGTTCATCAGGGAAGTGAGTATGGTATAAGCTTCCTCAATAGCCTCTCCTTTAGAAAGGTCACACGTAATCTGCTTAACAATATCGGCTCTATTTTGCGCAATAAATGGAGTACGAGATAAGTTGCAAATCAGAGCATCAGGATTACCTTCGATAGCGTGTTCTATGTAAGATTTTCCAATTCCGGAAGATCCTCCGGTGACAATAATCACGGAGAAAGTTTTGAACATATTGTTTTTAGAGGACATCTAACTAAGACGATAATGATCTTTTTGAATGGGTCGAGTATCCGTTCATATAAATAAAAATACAAAAGGTAGCACCATGAATAGACAAAATAATAAAGAGTTGATCGTTCAGGGGATTCATATGGAACTTACCCCTTCGCTTAAGGAGTTTGTTCGCGAGAAAACTGAAATCCTATTCCGTCACGAGGGAAATATCCTTCGTCTCAAAGTTGAGTTAGAGTGTGATCCTAAACAAAGCGTGCCAACACGATTTAAGGCAAAAGGTCATATCATTATGAATGGCCCGCCCATGATAGCTGAAATCGAATCCCATGAACTTCACAAAGCAATAGGTCTTATGGTAGATAAACTCGATAGAATGCTTCGAAGAAAAGCTCGTTACTTAAAAGTGAAAAGAAAAGACACCCATGATATAGAATTTGAATCAGGCATTCCCAAAACTGTAGCAGTTTAAGCTATAACAAACAGGTAGGCCGCTAAACTTCCTTTTAGCGGCCTAATACTTTAAGCTATAAGGTGCATACAACAATAGAGTTACGACTTTCAGAACTTTAATGCATCTGTATTTCACGCTTGCAGTTAGATAGATTTATCTGTGTTTTCTTTCCTTCTGTTGTGCACCCGTAGCTCAATTGGATAGAGCGTCTGACTACGAATCAGAAGGTTGGGAGTTCGATTCTCTCCGGGTGCACCAGAATTACTCAAGTGATACATTGGGATAAGCTAATGTTATGTATAGGATGGTTATAAGGAATACTACGGGCTTTGTATGCTTATTACCTTATATTTCTCGGAGCTATTTATTATTAAGTTAATTGCTTTGGAGAATGAAATATAACAATTACAAAACGCGGTCATATATTTATGGCATAGTTATTATTCTAATAATTCTATTTAGTTTATTAAGTTTAAGTACAACAAGTAAGGCTCAGTTAGTTCAGCTAGAACCACAAATTACCACAGCAAGTAGAGGTAGAGAGTCAGTACGCAATAGCCCTAATCAAGTAACAGTATTTGATAAAGAATTTATACAAAATTCACCTGCAACTACAATTGATGGTATATTAGCTTCTTCTCCCGATTTTAGTTTATTTAGACGTGATAGTAGCTTTGCATCAAATCCAACAACTCAAGGAGTGTCTTTACGTGGCATGGGACCAAGTGGAGCCAGCCGCTCCTTAATACTTTTAGACGGACTACCCCTAAATGACCCTTTTGGTGGATGGATAACATGGAGTGCAGTACCCAGGCTATCGCTTTCATCCATCGAATTAATTAGTGAAGGAGGAGGTTCAGCGTGGGGAAATTCTGCATTAAGTGGAGTCGTTCAATTATTTTCTGATGATCCATCTACAGCAGATGATAGCTTAAATATAGCTCTAGGCTCATTTAGCACACGTTCTGCAGAGTTTGAAGTAGCTCAATCTAAACAAAAAATTTCAATTGAACTCCTTGGCAATCTTTTCTCTACACAAGGCTATAAAATAGTAAGTCCAAAACAAGTAGGCCAACTAGATAGAACTACTTCAAGCAGACATGAATGGTTTAAAACTCGCTTCAAAATTGAATTAGCTGAGGGTTTAACCGCTTTATTCACGGCACAAACTTTCACTGAAAAACGAAACAATGGAACGCCATATCAAACCAATGCTACTAGGAAAGATAACGTTACTTTGTTAGTAGCTGATCAGAATAAATCGCAATTTAGCTGGGATTTAAATGCCTACATACAAAACGGTAATTTCTCGAGCACCTACAGCGCAGTAAATGCATTACGCTCACTAGAAACACCCACATCGAGTCAGTATTCCGTTCCCAGTAAAGCAACTGGAGCAGCTTTTACAACGCACTGGATATCGATAAATAAAGATACCACTACCCTAGGATTAGACTTTAGAAAAATTCAGGGTGAAACTCGTGAAAATTATTTATACTCAAATGGGACATTTTTGAATAATCGCGTAGCTGGCGGAGCTCAAAACTTTATAGGTATTTTTATCCAGGAAAAAAAAATATTAAGAGATAATTTATACGCTTCTTATGGCTTAAGATACGACACGTGGTGTGAGTCTGACGGTCACTTACGTAACATAGTAATATCCAGTGCTAGTGTTATCGATGATAATAAATATAACAACTCACGCGGCAAAGAATTAAGCCCAAGTCTCGGATTCACATGGCAAGCAAACAATTCTTTGCGCTTCAGAATGAATGCCGAACACTCGTTTAGAGTTCCAACTCTAAATGAATTATACAGGCCATTTACCCAAGGCTCCAATACTACTCTAGCAAATCAAGCTCTTAAAATAGAGCATGCACTGAATACAGAAATTGGATTTTCCTATATACTAGGAAAAACTACGATAGGTTTGAGCGGTTTTTATAATACAATAAATAATGCAGTGAATGC
>Ga0114958_10000266_pt1 | contig 44857 bp, 54 predicted proteins | sample C_130208_EF_Meta_FD_89577 | JGI IMG/M metagenome (GOLD analysis project Ga0114958, IMG submission 89577) | Freshwater microbial communities from Lake Croche, Canada to study carbon cycling - C_130208_EF_MetaG | ecosystem: Environmental > Aquatic > Freshwater > Lake | place: Lake Croche, Canada... | reverse complement strand
TTACTTTAATTTTTTTTAATTTTTGCTTTTTTTTTACTTTAAATTTTTTAATTTACTTTAATTTTTTTTAATTTTTGCTTTTTTTTTACTTTAAATTTATTATAGTATGATAAATATTATTTATGTAATTATCATAATAATTATTTAGAGCGTTCTGTATGAACTTAAATCTTCAAAGGTGTATTATATTAAAGAGATTATTATATTATAATGAAATGGAAAATAATAATTCTATTATAATAACTGAACCTTCTATCGTTTCATATTATCAAGAGAACCCAAATTTAAACATAGTTAATATGAATCTTATTTTTATTGATATTTTGAAAAACCTCTCTTCCAATCTTTCCAATACAATCAATGATACTATTAACTACAAGATACTTTCTATAGTTTCCGATATTGATAAAAATATTTCAACCTTTAAATCCGATATTATTTTAAACTTTAATGAAAAACTTTTACAAACCAAGAAGGATTATATTGAAGATTTAAAATTTCAGATTCTCTCTAATAATGAAAAAGTATCTTCTATCATTGATAAGAATACAGACACTATCTTGACTAAAACGACATCTATCATCAATGATATTATTCCAAAGAGTCAAGACAAGAACTATATCCAAATTGAAAACTGTATCAAGTCATTCTGTTCTTCAATTGAACAAGATACTAAAAGGTTATTGGAGACAAAGAATAAAGATGAAAACTCAACCAAGATTATTATAGATAACATTGAAAGCAACTTTTCTAAAATGGTTTCAAGTATTCAGAATCCTATATTTAATTTAATACAGACAAGTGAGGAGAGAACAAGCACCGGAATACAAAAGGTTAAAGATGAATTCACTCAACAACAGATCATCCAAGAGAAATTATCTAATGAATTGAATGATTTCTTGAATAAATATAAGAATAATTCAAGCCTGAAAGGAGGTGTATCTGAGAATGAATTGTATTTTATGATTCAATCAATTATGCCTTGTGATGAAATTGTAAAAGTTTCTACTGAGACAGCGAGTTGTGATTTCAAAGTTAACAGAAAAAATAAAGACAAACCTACTATTCTTTTTGAAAATAAAGACTACAATAGAAGTGTTTCAACAGATGAAGTAAAAAAGTTTGAGAGAGATCTCCAATTACAAAAATTTCATGGTATTTTTATCTCTCAAAAAACACCAATTACGTTTAAAGATAATTTCCAAATTGATATTATTAATGGATTAATACATATCTACATTCCCAACGCAAATTATGATATTGAAAAATTAAAGGTAGCGATTGATATTATAGACAGTTTATCATCAAAATTACTTATTATAAATAACAATAATGATGATGAGGAATATTCAATCAGCAAAAAGGATATTGAAGAACTTACCGATGAATTTCGTAATTTTGCTATGCAAAAATTATCAATTATGGAAACTGTTAAAATTATGAGCAAGCAATTGTTAGACAAGTTGGAAGACATGCAACTTCCAAAAATTAAAAATATTCTAGTTAAATGTGGTATCATTGAAAATGAAAGCTTTAATTGTAGTTATTGTAATTATCAGGCAAAAAATAAAGCATCTCTATCTGCTCATTCAAGAAATTGTAAATCTAATCCTAATTCAAAAAATAAAAAAGAGGATAATATGGAACCTATAATTGAACTATTGATTCCAGAAGTTGTTGAAAAGATAGAAATTGAAACAATTGATACAGAAGTGGTAAAAAAGAATAAACTAAAAAAGTAAATATTATTATTATATTCGTATACTATATATGAATATAATTTATTTGAATCCCTCCTTTTATGCTCACATCATGAATGGGATTATTTTATTGATTGCGTTTATTCTGCTGTATACAAATTATTCAAAAATTACTCGTTTAGAACCATATAAACAAATTTGTTTAACATTGCTTTTGTCTATGAGCATTGGAATTCACGGATTATCACATTTAGGATTGGAAAAAGGGTATGGATATAATCCTATTTCTATTATGTTTGAACCCAATTGAAGAATTAAAAACACTTTCCAAAAAATCATAAACGAGAGAAACAACGGATCTAAGAAAAATAGTTATTATCTTCTAATATTTTTGTGAAACAATCAAAATCAGTCAAACTCATTTTGTGACAAGAAATTATATTTTTTACATCGACCTGATTTATGTGACATGGAAACCCTTTGTAATTACAATGTAAAAATGACATATCATCTATCTTAACAATTGTAGAATTTATTTTTGGTAATTGAATTAAACCAGCAATAGCCACATCACTTGCTCCTGCTAGGTCACGAACTACATTATTATCAATACATAATTGTATCCAGCTCGTTGGTGCGTTTTCTAACAATGGATACAGCTTGGCCAAACAGACCATTGTTATTATAAATCCTGGTCCACCACTGTGAAAATATATTTTATGTTTACCAATATATCTATCGTCTCCATGACCACCTATATACAAATTGTCCATGTGATCATACTTACCAATAAACTGTAACAACCTTTTGATGTTTGGATACGTATCTGTTCCACATACAAATATGAATTTGGAATTATAATTTTCATATATATATTTTAATCCCAACATTTGTTTATATAATGCTGACATGTTGTCATTTTCAACACCTTGTAAGTTTATGTAATTTGGTCCTGTGATATCTGTTTTGGCTTCACCCAAAAAAAATAATAATTCAATATTTGATTGCGATTTTGCCACCTTACCCCATGTATCGTTTATCTTTATTATTTCTTGTCTATAACGTTCTATTGTATCACAAGCAAATACACAAATAACTAAATCAACATCTTTCATTGTAAATATATGTAGTAATCTATTTATAATGATATTTTTAATCATTTATAGCGAGCAGCAGGTGTAAACTACCCCAGACAATGGGCTACCCGCACACCCCCCAGACTCATATGTGCATACTCCATCCGTAAAATAATAATTGTATGTTCCTAACTGATTAGCGCAGTAGTTGCACATCCAAGCACATCCGGTTCCCGAAGATACCGAGAATGAGACGCAATTGTTGGGGATTATCTGCGTAGTATTGTAACCAACAGAGGTCCCAGACAGCAAAGAGGCAAACAACAACAACTTCTTCATTATTTAAAATAGAAGAATATTATTTTACTAAAATACCCCAAAATAATTATTTGTTGAAAACTGGGAGTTATTCTTATAAAGTTTTATAATCATAAACAATGAGATAATTGGACAACCTATCAAATAAGATTAGCTTGGAGGATCTTTACAAATCCTTTAAGTTGTTTTGGGAATTTATATTTAAAATCACATATTTTTTGTTTTCCCAAGACTTTTTTGGCAAAACCGATTTTGGACATTTATAAATGTCCATTTTCTGATTTCCCAAAAAAGTCTTGGCAAAAAAAGTGAAAAAATGAGTTTAGACCATAATCGTCTTATTTTGTATTTTTGATATATATTTTTGTTAGCATAACTTTTTTTGGATTTTAAGTCAAACATAAAAAAATAAAATATATGGAAATATTAAGGAAATGCCGGAAAAGACAAAAATGCCAAATAAGTTTTATTGTGAATGTTGTGACTATTCGTGCTCTAAAAAATCAAACTTTGAAATTCATCTCGCAACTGATAAGCATTTTTGGAAACAAAATGGAAATGCCGGAAATGCCGAGAAATCAAATTGTTTGAATTATACATGTGACAAATGTAATAAAGTATATAAATCTGCAAGTGGTTTATGGAAACACCAGAATAAATGTAAACACGAAAATATAAATGATAGTGAACAGATAGACCTCAGTTCACTTGATATAAATCTAATCATGCAACTTTTGAAACAGAATGATGAATTCAAAAACTTAATGGTAGAGCAAAACAATAAAATGATGGAAACTTTTCAGGAAACCTTTCAAGGCACTATCCAAGAAGTGTGTAAAAATGGTATTAATAATAACAATTCACACAATAATGTAAACTCTCACAATAAAACATTCAATCTACAAGTATTTTTGAACGAACAATGTAAAGATGCTATGAATATAATGGATTTTGTTGATTCTATCAAATTGGATTTGAATGATTTGGAGTCCGTTGGCAAGCTTGGATACATCAATGGGATCTCCAATATTATTATCAAGAACTTGAAAGCCCTCGATGTTCACATGCGACCCGTTCACTGCACAGACTTGAAGAGAGAAACCATGTATGTTAAATCTCAAAATGAATGGGAAAAAGAGGATGAAGAGAATAAAAACATCCGCAGGGCTATCAAACACATTGCCTTTAAAAATTATAAAAACCTGGAATTATTTCAAGAATTACATCCAGATTGTTTGGAGTATGATTCTAAGCACGGAGATCATTTTTTGAGGTTGAGGATAGAGGCCCTTGGAGGAGGATCATCAAATGTGGATTATGACAGTCAAACTAAGATTATTAAAAAGATAGCCAAAGAGGTGACAATCGATAAAACACAAACATAAAGCTATGATATAATTGAAAATAATTATTGATAATGTTATATTATCAATAATTTAATTTGAATATGTTATGTAAACATATTACGTTGTTAAATTTAACAGTTTATTCAATGGTATCAGGCCATATTGTAACATAATTTTTTTCTCATCTGGTGTTGCCGACTTATAAAAATCTATATTCGAAAACTCCTTTATGTATTTTGAGGTTGGTGTGGTTCCAGCCATACTCTTGATTATTAATTGGCTCGCGGGTGATCTCGAATAAAACTCCTCTGACAATGACCGCGGTTTATCGATTTTTCTGGGAATTTCCATTAGTATTGCACAATACTATATTTTTATACTGTTTTCATAGATCTCTTTTGAAAAAAGAGAACAAAACATGTATTGGGGGTTTACGGGGGCGTGCCCCTGTACTAAATAGAATCCGCATCAACCATTTCCTTGACAAGTTCCTCAAAACTACAGCGAGGCACCCACCCCAGCTCAGTTCGCGCCTTTGTGCTATCTCCAAGCAACTCTTCCACCTCTGCTGGCCTGAAATATTTATCGGAGATGAAAACTAGCTCACGACCAGTGATTTCATCGTATCCAACCTCATTGACACCAGTTCCTCGCCACTTAATTTGAAACCCTTTTAAAGCGAATGACTTCTCAACAAACTCTCTCACACTGTGATACTCATTCGTGGACAATACAAAATCATCTGGGATCTCTTGCTGTAACATCAACCACATTCCCTCCACATAGTCTTTTGCGTGCCCCCAATCCCTCAGCGAATTGATATTGCCGAGGATCAGCTTATCTTGCTTCCCCGCCACAATATTTCCTAGAGCAATCGTCACCTTTCGTGTCACGAAGTTGTGACCTCGACGCGGGCTCTCATGATTGAATAAAATTCCTGAACAAGCATACATATTGTATGATTCGCGGTAGTTTTTGGTAATCCAATAACTGTATAGCTTGGCAACTCCGTATGGCGACCGCGGATAAAATGGCGTCGTTTCCTTCTGGGGAACCTCGACAACTTTCCCATACATCTCAGATGTCGACGCCTGATAAAATCGAATCTTTCCCATATCAATACCGCAAATTCGCAAGGATTCTAGCAATCGAAGGGTTCCCATAGCATCAACGTCACAGGTATATTCTGGCATCTCAAATGATACCTTCACATGACTCATCGCACCCAAATTGTATACTTCCAACATGCCCAAATCCAAATATTTGTTCTTGATTTCAATTAACACATTCAACAAATTGGAGCTATCCGTCAAATCACCATATCGCAGTGTTAACTTGTCAAAAATGTGTTCAATTCGGTGTGTGTTTATATTGGAAGAACGCCTAATAATACCCCACACATAATACCCCTTTTTAACCAAAAATTCAGCAAGATATGACCCATCTTGTCCAGTAATTCCAGTAATAAGAGCAACTTTTGACATTAAATGAGTATACAAGTTTGTTTTTATTATACTTTTTATACAAGTATAATAAATGTCTTTTTATGTATATCTCTTAGTTTCGAGCGATAATGCGACGTATGTAGGGGCCACTGTAGATCTTGATAGACGTCTTCGACAACATAACAAGGAAATTAAAGGCGGAGCCCATGCGACAGGGTCTAGGGTCAACAATGGAAGCACTTGGGAACGCGCATGCCACGTGGCTGGGTTCCCTGACTGGCCGGCTGCGTTACAATTCGAATGGCGATGGAAGCAATTGTCTCGAAAACTATCTGCTAAAATGTTCCCACTTGAGAGAAGAATGACTGCCTTGAAGCAATTGCTGAGTTTGGAGCGTCCCACAACCAAAGCAATCACATATGCGGAATGGCCAAGTCCACCACAAGTCAATTTTGAAATTGATAAGGCACAAGAATTTTACGATTTAGTATCAATATCTTGAAGTAGTCCCTGCATAAATACAATCTCATCATTTTGGCGCTGAATAATATTCTTGGCTATTTTCGCAACATTGTAATTATTCGTCTTTTCAAGTATTTTTTCGCTGGTTAACAATGCCATTGAGTGATGCTCGATCATCTCCTCTAAATACTGCTTGTCCTTTATTGCCACCTGCTTTCTATAGAAGTAAATGAATATGCCTAGCACAATTAACATGGCTAAATAGGAGCGTGTGCTGAACACCCCGTATTGGTGATCATGCATCATGACCTCTATCACGATCATAGCAACAGCCATTATAACAGACAAATATGCCTTACTGTAACTATGTCGTATATTGGTAAACTTGTCAGCGACAATTATGCTCATAAAAAAATATTGGAGTAAGAAACCCGTAATAAACATAACAATGATTGTCTCTTTGATACGCATTATACACTATTGTGACATAATAAACCGAGGAACCAAAGTTCTCCAAACCCCTCCTTTTACGTGTTTTTCTCAAAAATCAACCTTTAGAAAAGGTTGAAATGATTAGAATTTAAAATTGAAATGAATTTGAAATGTACGAGTAAAGTAAATTAAAAGTTAATAAAAATAAATTTTAAAAGATGGACTCGACTGAAGTGTATTACTATCTCAAGGAAAATGTGAGTACAAAAGAATATAGAATGTATAAATATATACATAATTTGGAATTAAAGTTTGTGCCAAAATTATACAGTTATGATAAAAATAAAAAAACGCTAAAAACACAAAGAATTAATGGTTTAACAATTGCTGACTTGTATGGTGAAGATTTTTGTAAAGTACCAAAAAGAATTATAACTCAAATACGAGCAATCATAAAATATTTGTATAACATAGGTATTATTTATCCAGATATAACGGGTTATAACTTTATTCAAGATAAGCAATCGCGTGTATGGATTATTGATTTTGAACACTGTTTTTATACAAACAAGTATAATAATCAAATGATAACTAATGTAAGTTATCATTCAAATGGTGCTAATAAAATAACAGATAAAGATGAACATATGAATTTTGTTTATGGGTTTTGTTTTAAGGGACAGAAAAGCTGGAACCCATATTTCAGTTAAAAAAACTATTTACGACCTTTCCTACTCTTTTTATTATTTTTATTTTTTCTATTTTTTCTAATAGTCTTTTTATGTTTCTTTGAATAACCGCCTTTTTTAAAGTTATCTATGTAATCCATAGCTTCCAAGTACTCTCTTTCATAATCAATTGATTCTGGTTGCTCAGGATTTGTTCCACCGACAAATGAGTTTAGTTTGGGCATTTTTGGCTTCAATAAATAAGCAACTCTAACAGATGATAATAGTTGATAGAATCCATTATTAAAATAAGCGGCTAACTCATCCATCGATTCAAAAATTGTAATAAAATTTTTCATAAAAGTTGAGTTATGACTAATATAGATGCAGTTTGTTGTATCTATCAAAGGTCTAAAAATATCATTATAACTTTTTCCATTGAATATAGGGACAAACGCAAATTCAATATTTTTGAATTTATTTGTTAATTTTGAAATCAACAGTTGATAAACTCCTTCGTCAGCTGAGCTGGGTCTGTATAATACATTTTTACCTTCATTCAATAATTTATACATTAATGATATCACTTTTACTTCATCTTTTATTTGCGGACCTTCTTCTTTTGTAAAATTGGTATTGTGTATTTCTGCCAGGTTTAATCCTTCGTTGAATACATATAATCCATCCGCATTCATACTTGTTGCGCGTTTAATAATTATATCACTTAACTCATTTTTTTTATCAAATCTAGTTTGAAAAGGGTAAATATATAAAGGTTGTTCATTATCGCTAGTGTTTCTACCTTGTTCAACATAACCCTTTTCATACAATAATGCGTTTCCATCATCAATATAATATACATTGCTCATAAATTTCAAATAATCCTTAACACCAGCTGTATATTTAACATCTGGAAATGCTAAGAATTCATAATATTCTTCAGAAACAGGTTCCAAATTGTAGTCTAAAAAATTATAGAACTTGGGCGTACGATCGCTTGAGGCACCCGAACCAGATGCTGTATCCTCACTAGTTAAACATTCTGGGTGGTCAATTATGATAGTTGATTCCATTAAAGGAACATTATAATCATATATCTCACTTTCTAACAATCGATCATTATAATCAAGCGTTAACCATAAATATTCAATAGGCAACTGAATAATCTTCATATTTAATAACATTTTCTTAGTGTTGAAAATCATAGATATTATTCTATCATCCGCCTTACCTTTTTGATAAGCCTTTGATGATTCTGTTATCCACATATCTAATAATAAACGACTATCCACGGAAGTTGAAAAAAACATAGTTCCACCAGATGTTTCAAATGTGTATGGATCATATGTAATGCTTTCTTCAAATTTATAACTAGATCTTGGATCAATCCACCATCCTCTTGCCATATAATCAACATCTCTTAAGTCAAATAAAACTGGATATTGTCTAATATTCATATCACCATCAATATATAACACAGATTTGTCACCACATAATTCTAAACACTTTTTAATAAATAATGGTTTAGCATTAATAGCCATTTGGTAACCACCTGGTTTAGCAAATTCGGGATATTCAACCGCCAAATAGTTACAGTTATTTTTGGCACATTGATTTTTCCAATTTTCAATCATAACTTCAAATTTCAATGGGTTTAAATAACGTAATTCTTGAATTAATAACTCGTTCAGTGATTTACCTTGAATACTAGGTTCTTTATAAATTTGATTCAAGTATTTTGTTAATTGTCTGTTTTTAGATTCAAATAAAACATATGCGTTATCTTTGATATTTACACTTCTTTTAATCAAGTCATTCAATTCATGTTTTCTTCTATCCAATTCATTTAAATTAGTTTTATAATCAATAGTTTTATCATTGTTCAAAAACATCTCTTTTAACCTTTCAATATCATGATTAACTTGATATAAGTCTAAGATATTTTGTTTATTTAACTTTATAAATTCTCTTGAAATAAAATAAAATATAACAAAAAGATACTCTACATTTTTGAATTCATAATTTTGTGGAGTTTTTCCAGTTTCCTTTTGCTTTTCAAAAAATTGTAATGCCTGTTCTAATTTATTGCTAGAATTTTCCGGTATTCCTGCGTATGAATAAATACTAACTAGGTATTCATTTATTTTTCTCTTTAGCATATCAATAAACTCGCGTATATCAACAATATTTTCTAGATTTTCTTGAAAAGGTGCTACATTACCTGGGTTCATTTTATTGACTGTACTAATTGAATTTACACAAAATTTTAATACTTTTTTAAAAAAACCCTCGTAGAATGACATACATGGTCTAGCAATATTATTATTTAAATTACCGCTTCCCCACCAATATGTAACAACAACGAAATTACTCTCGTTATTAACAATGGTTGGCGATTGGCTTGTTCTTGAAATAATTTCTGTTAAAACATCCATTTATGATAAAGGGATATTAAAAAATTTACTTTTGTTTTTATACCTTTTCTCTTTGAAAACGCCCATTCTGGGGCATTTTCACGAAACGCAGGCACTGCGTGCCTTGTGTCAGCGAAAAGTAACGGTTCCATGCGCATTTCTTTACTACGTTCATAACTTGTGAGAAATGCGCAAAGGTGTATAAATGATTATTGAATGTGTTTTGCTCCACTTTTTTCAAAAGTGGATTTTCAAAAGTGGAAGGGAATTAAATAACATCAATCTTAGTTTTTACACACCTCATTGCGTCAACATTTGCGTTTTTGTTCATTTTGAAATCAAATTGACAATTATGGGATTCACATACTCTGTGCTGGGCGCAAAACCGCTTATTACACCTACAATAAAAGTCAGTCAAACGCAGTTTCACGTTACACGTAGCCAAACCGCAATAGGCATCCTTGATGCTCATTTTGTCCATTTTACACAATATAATTATAGTAGATTAGATAAAATTATATTTCAATTTTTTAACCCAACCTTTGGAAAAGGTTGGTCCAAATCCGCTGTGCGGGGGTGGGGTTTACCCCCGTCTTTTGCGAGTTTTGGATCCTTTGGATCCTTTCATTATAAACTTTTTGATATCACCTCTTTGCGTATATATCATATCCACAATATTTTGAAAATATGACCTGAATTGACTACGCATTTTCATAATGTCATCCACACAAATCCACCTAATTTCCTCCTTTTCAAATATTTTCGATGATTGGATCACCTTCGGGTCAAGGCGCTTTTGTATGAATTTCTGATTATTGTTGTAATAAAACTCTAACATTGGATCATATGCCATAGGAAAAATATGCATCCGGTAAGTCTTGAAGCTTTCGCCACTCTTGTAATCAATGTTGTATGTGCCATGTTTATTCAGCAACTTTTTAATGTCATTATCGTTTCCCAAGAACCCAGTTAATTCTTCTCCTGCTTCACGCACTGCAGTTTGAAAATAGGATTCAGCGTTATCGGTCCCACCCCCAAAATCGGAAAACCCGGGAGCCGAGTCCTCAAATTTGTTTTCTTTACCAAATAAAAAATACAATTTGTTGTTTCGTATTGTTGTTGGAAGTATTCCGGCACCCATTACTATATGTTTATATATTTTTATAAATGTAATATATGAACAAAACTAGAAAACAAAACAAAGGAAAACATAATTATACCAAACGAAGAAAGAAACAGATGTATGTTGTTCCTTCCACGACTTCTCTCGAGATACAATATCTTAGTAATCGTATTGCGAGAGAAATCCCCCGGTTAAATCAAACACCATCTTCGTATAGACCAACAATCAATGTCGATCTTGTTCCGCTGAAATCAATCCCGAGAGAACCACTACTAGATTGTAACATTAAAGAAGCATTTCAATTGCGCACACCAATAAAAATTGGAATTCCAGGATATGTATATGGAAAATATTGCCACGACTACAATTCTCCCGAAGCCAAGCGTTTCCTCTTGAAAAATCTGTCCGCAAACAAACACGTTAACCCTGCCAATATTGTGCCGCCCATCCAATCCCAAGGGAACTGTTGGTTTAACGCAATGTTTGTTATGTTCTTTGTCAGCGATAAAGGTCGCAAATTTTTTCATTTCTTTCGACAATTGATGATTGAAGGCCGACAACGAGATGGTTCCATTATCCCCGAAAACATACGAAACGCATTTGCTCTCCTAAATTTTGGGATTGATGCGTGCTTAACCGGTAACAAATTTGCCTATGAGTTTGATACAAATAGCATAATACACCAATTGTTTCACAGCATCCCGAAAGAATATAGAACAAACTATGTGGTTGACGTGAAAAACGCAAGCAATCCTATTTTGTACTATACAAGTATAATCAACTATTTAAACCGGGGAACCAAGGTTCCCCAAACCCCTCCTTTATCCGGTTTTGCTCCACTTTTCCCAAAAGTGGATTTGGGAAAAGTGGAAATGCTAGTCCTGAGAAAAAGTAAAGCGGACTGGAAAGACCAAGCCCTTCGTTATATAAGGTCGATGCCCGATTTGCCTCACATCATAGTTCTTGAAATATTCGATGATGATGCTGCTACATTTAATAGAAAACCTGTTTCATTTCACATTGACAACTCTTTATACAAGATTGATAGTGCTGTCATTAGAGATACAACAAAGCACCATTTTTGCGCTACGATTACATGCGAAAAAAAAGAAATGGCATATGATGGAATGAGCTTCCATCGCCTTGTTCCTCTTGATTGGAAAGATAAATTGAATACTGATTTTAAATGGCAGTTTGCGGGGACTGATGAGAAACTTGTTTGGAATTTTACGAAATGTTATCAAATGTTAGTATATTATCGCGATTCGTAACTATAAACCTCGTGGTTGTCTATTACGCGGTATCGGCGTAAACCCTTCTACGTGCCACTTTGTAAGTAGTGCTTTTTGTTCTTGTTCCACCATCCCCTTCAACGGCGAGTGTTCTACTACCATCAACGCATCAATTCCACAATCTTTACACCACAGACAATTGTAATCTGTTCTGGAATATTTGGCCTTGTATACTTTTTTACAATAGACACACGCAACCTCATTCATTTCTCCTTGAACAAATGTATTCACATTGTTTGTCACATACGGCATGTATTCTAACTGCTCAATGCTATTATTCGTTGACATTGTTATTATATGGAAATACAATACAAATAATAACAAAGAATAAATCAATTTTTTTTGAAAATAGAATCTATGTTATTGTATAATCAACATCATTGGAATACATAGTAGATGGAACAACTTGCGTATTGTCAACTGTAGTTACCCTTACAGAATATATGCCCGCAGGAGCATCTGTTGGGACAATAAACGATAGTGTAACCGAGCTAAAAAATGTCACCGGCAAAGTATAACTGCCAAAGTTTACTCGAGTCATACCATCAAGAAGATAGTTGTTTCCAGTTATATAAATAAGCGCATAGTCTCCCTCAGGTGATGTATCCTGAGACAAACTGTAAATCATTGGAGTAATATTTGGATAAAATCCTTTGTATTTTCGACAAGCGCTATTGTGTAACCCTAGTAGTCTGTTCATATATTAACTTTTAGAAAATCCCTTTTAGAAAAAGGGGACAAAATTTTGCTCGCTTTTTTTACACCTTCGCTCATTCAAAACGCCCCCTTCGGGGGGCTGTTATGAGTGACGAAGATGATGCCGATTGCGCATTTCTTTACTACGTTAGAAATGCGCAAAGGTGTAAATCGAAATATAAATGAACCCATTGCTTTTGCATCTATTTGGTCTATACAACATGAGCCAATTGTCTATTGGTGTGTGGATGCAAATAAAAATAAGTTAAAAATGTAAAAATAATCGTTGCTTTGCGAATATTAAATTTATTTAAAAAAAATGATAATATATATTTATAATATATTGTATATGAGTGAACAACTCCTACATTCTTTTGCTGGAACCAATGGCATATATCCTCAGGCTAGTGTAATTTACCAAAGTGGAATATTATATGGAACTGCACATAGTGGTGGTAGTGGTGGGTATGGAACATTGTTTAGTTATAATGTATCATCAAATAATTTTACTACTTTATATTCTTTTCCTAGTGGCATCTCAGTTGTTGGGAAATATCCTGCTGCTAATGTCATTTATCAAGGTGGAATATTATATGGAACTACAAATGCCGGTGGTACTAGTAATAAAGGAACATTATTTAGCTATAACTTATCAACAAATACTATAACTACTTTACATACTTTTACTGCAATTGGAAGCGATGGGTCACAACCTTATGCTGGTGTCATTTACGAAGGTGGAATATTATATGGAAATACATATAATGGCGGTAGTAGTGATTTAGGAACATTATTTAAGTATGATTTTTCAACAAGTACTTTAACTACTTTATATTCTTTTGCTGGACAACCAACCGATGGGGCATATCCTGAGGATGGTGTCATTTATCAAAGTGGAATATTATATGGAACTACAAATAGAGGTGGTAGTAGTAATTTAGGAACATTGTTTAGTTATAACTTAGCATCAAGTACTTTGACTACTTTATATTCTTTTACTGGAACCAATGGGTCACTTCCTCAGGGTGGTGTAATTTATGAAAGTGGAATATTATATGGAACTACAAATACTGGTGGTACTAGTAATTTAGGAACATTATTTAGCTATAACTTAGCATCAAATACGTTAACTACTTTACATTCTTATACTGGAACTGGAACCGATGGGTCACGACCTCAAGCTGACCTCATTTATCAAGATGGAATATTATATGGAACTACATATGCTGGTGGTACTAGTAGTTTAGGAACATTATTTAGTTATAATTTAACATCAAATACTTTAACTACATTTTATTCTTTTACTGGACAACCAACCGATGGGTCAAATCCTCAGGCTGCGGTCATTTATCAAGGTGGAATGTTATATGGAACTACAAATAGAGGTGGTAGTGGTAATCAAGGAACAATATTTAGTTATACAATTACAACACCTGTTCCGCCTACACCTATATCTGATATTTGCTTTCCTGCCGGAACACTCATCACTACAGATCAAGGAGAAATTAGCATTGAGAAAATCATTCCTTTTGAAAATACTATTAATAATAAGACTATAAAAGCTATCACAAAAACGATTTCACTTGATACTTATTTAGTATGCTTTGATAAGAATGCGTTAGGAAAGAATTGTCCTAATAAAAAAACAATGATGAGCAAAGATCATAAGATACTTTATAAAGGCAAAATGATAGAAGCATATAAGTTTTTGAGTCATTTTGAAAAGGTTGAAAAAGTGGATTATAATAAAGAAATTCTTTATAATGTATTAATGGAAAAATACGAAAAAGTAAATGTAAACAACATTATATGTGAAACGTTACATCCAAATAATATAATAGCAAGGTTATACAATAGTTGTTATGGAGAGGAATACAAAAATAATATAATACGTATAATGAATAAAAATATAAATAAAAATAATAAAAATTCTTATACAAAAATTAAGGATTCATACCGAAATTTTTTTGGGGCGGTATCACCGGTACCGTCACTGTAGTATCGTCATACCGTTCGGTATTCGAAAAAAGCATGTTCAATGCGCAATAGTATAAAAAGTTTTATTTGAATCTTCGTGGGTGTATATTTTAATATTTAATTTTACAACCAAAATAATTTAAATACATTTTGGTTGTAAATATAATGAGAATTATTCGTATGTTCAGTAGTGCGTCAAATCAAACAACAAGGTATATTATAAAAGATATGGGGTTCCCCGCATGTGCTAATTGCAAACATTTTATCCCCTATGTAAGCCCAATGTTACATTCCGACAAGGAAGTGGACATAATGTATTCAAAGTGCCGTATGTTTGGATTTAAAGATCGCGTATCGGGGCAAATATTCAATCATTTTGCTTATATTTGTAGAAACGATTCAAGTATGTGTGACAAAAATGGATTTCATTATGATGAAATCAGCGATATTAATCGCCCGAAATAAAAGCACGTTTCATGTAAAAATCTTCTAATGATTGTTTAAAAGACGCCACAATATCGTTTTCTCCAGTATATACATACGCATTATCCAACTTGTAAACCCCTTGTAATTCACGGTCCAGTAAAAAGTTCAACTTATATGCCAACCCATAATTGATAGAACTGGTAAGTTTATTTTTATAATATTGTGGGTGCGTTTGTTTCGATATTAATGGAATAATCGAATAACAGTCCAAAAATTCCCTGTGATAATTGATAAAATCTAAATTGTATCTCAATAATAGTTTGCTCGCATATTTTTTAAATCTATCATCTAACTTTCCTCGCCCCAATATTTTAATCTTAAAATCAAATTTATAGGTTTGTTGTAATAGCAGATCAAGCAGTTTGTAATTTCTACGCTGGTCACTGAGATTTCCTTGAATTACATATATTGGGATTGAACTATCAAACTTGCTCTCTTGAAAAGGAAGAGAATCACAAATAATGTGATTGGTATTATTCAATGGGGTCAAGAAAAACACATTTTTGCTCAATGTATTGAATACCTCATGGGATATGTAAAAATGCCTTCTATCATTCAGTTGTTTAAATTTGTTTGGATATACAGTACAATTTATACAATAATCATACCGTTGTGGAACCCCAAATTTAATATTTGGGTAAGTATATTTTACATATGCGATAAAACTCTTGTCAAAGTAACAGGTCAAGTATATTTCATCCTGATTGCTTTTATCCCTGTGAATAATTTGGTTATATTTTTCTATAATATTAATCACAATCTCATAGTGAAAATTTACAGTATTTACGATAAATAGTATCATTTATTATATAATATGTTTATTATACAATGAAATTAACAAAATACAGTGAAAAAACCCCTAACTTGGGCGACGCAATCCAAACAATTGCTTTAGAACGATTTTTACAAAAGAACTCTATAACTTGTGATGGTTATGTTGATAGAAAATGTATGACAGATGATATGATTGTAAATGGATGGCATAGACATGACAATGAAGTATTGCCGAAACGGGCCAAGTATATTGGAATTCATACAGATCACAAACACTTGTTAAATATAGACACAACTCAAGATGTTATAGTAGGATGTCGAGACCCATATACGTTAGATGCCGTGAATAAAATAAGTGGATTAAAAGGTATATTATCATACTGTGCTACATGCACATTTGACATATACGATGATCCTCGTAGCGGGGTTCTTCGCAAATATCACGGAGAAAAAGAAATTCCGGATAATGCTCCATGGGGATTACAACTAGCAATGGCAGAAAACCTATTAAATAGATTAAAAACGGCCGAGTTAGTTTATACAGATCGGCTCCACATTGCTCTTCCTTGTATATCATTTGGGACACCCGTTATATTGATTCCCAGAAAATATAAACTGGAAAGGTATTCTCTATTTGATCGCCCAGAATATCCTGGCCATGGGAAAGTAGTTGAGTTAACATCTGGACTACGAGAACATTTTAATAAAACATTTACCAAAGCATTCAGTTCAATATTCAATGCTCCACTTTTTACAAAAGTGGAATGTTAGAATACGGCATTATCATCTGGTCTTAATCGAAGAATCCCCAATATATTTTTCCTAGCAAGTTTGTATATAAAATACGCAAACAGTGAACCAATCGCGAATCCTACAATAACTTGGAATACAGTATGATGATTACAATAGACTCGTTGCCACATTGTAATCAACGATGCAAGCAGGTAAAAGAGCAATATATTTCTCTGCTTGAGAGAAAAAAACACATAAATCGTTGAAAACATAATCGATTGAGTATGACCAGAAGGCATCCCAAAAATGTCCGGTATACCATTTTTGAATAAGTCATTATTGTGATTTTTCAAAAGCAGGTTAAATTTATCAGTATCAATGCTCGGTCTTGGTTGTTGTATTGTCACCTTTAAAAAAACATTGGAAATGGTGTTGAGGATTAACCCAACTATGTAATAAAATAACATATTTCCCTTATCACTCAATAAATAAATTGAGGTCCCAAATACAATTAATGGTCCCCAGTTACCTATTTTACACAATATACTGTTCTTCATATACAATAAGTCGCTTTTAAAAAAATCACTTTTTGGAAAAGTAGATCAAAATTTTGCTCGCTTTTTTAAAAGCGACCTAAATATAATCGCAAACAACCACAACCAATTTTTTATTGGGGCCATCTATTACCATAAATGGTTTTCCGCAACCAAAAATTAAATCGCGCGCTTTCAAATCATCACATACCTCTTTGCTTGAATGTGGAGGTATTTGTGTGTAATTTCCCTTCAAAATCCCACAACGGAAGATACGACAATTCAATTCAAGAATTTCACACATTTGTTTACAATGTGGACATTCCAAAACAATTGGATCATTAGACATACTAATATATACAAATTGTGTTTTTATAAATTTTCTAATCTCACAATATATCTTACCTTCCCCTCCTATTCTTCACACCGTTGACACCATAATCGTACTTGGCAATCTTGTTCAGCGCATTGATGAGTTTGATTTCATCGTTATCCGTGAGCGTGCCAATGTTTTCGCCAGTCTTCTGTCTCCACGTCCGCGTCGCATAGTCCATTACGAAGTATGCGTCGTATCCATTCGGGTCATTCTTACGCGTATGGTGGGAGTATTTCTTTCCGTCAACATCGTATTTCAGCATACGAATAGACGCGAAATGAAAAGGCATATACATCGTCTTACCGGTAGTGTTCTTGATACCGAACGCTATCATCTCGGCACCTCGGTTCAAGCGGTTCAATAATTTCCGCAACTCATCTTCGTCGTAATACTCTGTCAAAGTCGCGCCTTCCTGCTGAACCCAGTATCCACTTTCCCAAGTGAACTCAGTCTTTCCCTCGCTACTCTTGGTTATCTTTGTAGTCATATTTTGATGCTTACTATAAAAGTAGTAAAGATAATTCATTTTTTTTGTAAAAAATATCATTGGGGTTTGTATAAATTGAAAATCAATTATTTAGAAACTATTTTTGATATACTATAATGGCAACGATGACTACAAAGAATAGTGATTTTGATTCATCAACCGATGATGAAGAAGAAATTAAAAGCAATTGTAATAAGCCATGTAAAATTTCCAAAACACTTATTTATTCAAATTATTCAAATAATGAAAAGCTAAAATATTATCCAACATCATTCAGCTTTGATATAGAAGACAATATAATGGAAATTCAGTTTCATCCAATGTTTTTATGGAGATTGATAAATTATCAAAATAATGACTGTAATCAATTCAAAACACATATTTCCAAATATTTAAAAAAGCAGTTTATTATTTATGTTCATCCAACATTTGTATTCCACAATGATATCAAACAAAGTATTGAAAACGAATTATACAGCCAGATCACAATATTATACAATCGCTTACATAGTGCTATCAATCGCAATTATGAAATAGATAATATATTGGATGAACTGTTACAAAAAGCAGTAGATATACTAATGTGTATCCACTTTTAGAAAAAGTGGAGCAAAAAACCTTTTCAATTCAAAAATGTAAATGACAGTTTTACCCCGCCTAGTATTTACAAAGTTTTCATAATTCTTATGGAACGGGGTCCCTTCGGGAGGGGGCTTTGCCCCCGTGAATTAATACTGATATAAACACTCACAGATCAATGTAACGCACCAATCAGCGCCATTCAGATTCAATATGTTTCCTTTATCGTCGAGCAATTTCACAGCCATTCTGTCGATATCGACTGGTCCGAAGTAGGTTCTGATATTTTCTTGTAATGATCCGCTGAATTCAACGAGTAAAGATCCTGTGCTCACCCCCGAAATTTTAACGGGCACGATCGCTAGAATATCCGAGCTGGTCGGCGCTTTGGACAAATGGTTACTGTTATTGTTTCTATTTTTGTTGATTTCATTGATTGTATACAACTGGTTTCGCGTGAGCGTTCTGGGAGCGCTCGGCAACACAATTTGAGTTGGACTGTAATCGCCGTTGTATTTATCGGCGACCAAAAAACCATTGGATGCGGTTTGATTATTTACAATTTCATTCAAATTAGTTGCCTGCTGTCCAGGATACAAACAAGTATATGGCAGGTCTGGGGAATAATAATTAGGCAACTTCAACTTGTTTGATAGCTGTGTAATAGAAACCAAACTATTATTCACATGATTTTGATTGTAGTCATCAATCACCAATATCAAATATTTGGGACCATTCAAATCCAATACCGCGGGGGCAGTATTACCACTTGGGTCCACCCCAATGTACGGCATACGATACCCCATTATCCATCCAAGTGTATTATTCAAATAATAATTGGATTTGCTAATACAGTTTGTATTACATTGAAGAACGCCAGTAAAATCATAAAAGGTGATTTGGGTTTCTCGTGTTATGTTAAAGGATACACTTGAGCCATCAATTATACCATTAAAGCTTCCGTCATATAAGGACAGTGTGATTTTACCATTATTTTGATTGTATTGAACAGGTAATCCGTGAACAAACCCAAAGTGAGCACCGGTAAATGCGTCGTTGAGTGCTGTTGTAAAGCTGGTTGGAGTATAATTACCGGGTGATATGGAAACAGGCACCGAATAATTTGTGCTCGCATCAGTGATCCACAAACATGTATTGCCATACGCCGAATCAATCACATACCAAGTAAATGGGATTTGATAGGAATATAAACGTAAGCTAAGGGTGTCCTTGAGCGTATCAGACAAGTCAAGTGTATACTCGGTGGACGTCGAATCAATACCATTGGTAGATTGCCTAAATTGACTATCTAAATTAACAAATCGCGTAATAGTATTTTTCAAATTTGGGTTCAATGAGTCCTGCTTGACAGATACCTGAAAGGTATCATTTACACCCAATTGTTGTCGTTTCATGGGAACATGTGGATCGCCAAAAATGCCCACCTTTTGTTTGCGATCTGTAATCTTATCCACCTGTGTTTGGTTGGTCTGTTTTAAATTTTGATTTTCATACCATTCATTGACTTCCTTTTCACCAATCGGGTTGCCAGACATGGTTCCAAACCCTTCAACATATATTTTCTCACTTGGTTCAACATTGACATTATTGTCATCATTGTAGTTGTCATACTCAGCATCTTGTTGGTCTACAAAGTTCATAGAATATTGGAGCAATTGGCTTTGAACTTCGCGAAAAAAAACAGACAACACTGGATTACTACCTTTGAATTTTTCAATCAGGGTGTTTGTCTTCCGTGTAATTTCATCTGGATCCAAATCATCTACGTCAACAATTGCCATTAATTCGGATAAAGTATAATTTTCCACATTTGTATCAACATTGGATGACATTTATTTATATACTAAATGCTTTTAATAACTTTAAGAAATAACCTTTAAAAATCCACCTTTTCCAAAGGTGGAGCCAAATAAAAAACGATTTTGTTCCACCCAACCTTTTGAAAAGGTTGGTCCAAATTCACCCTTCGGGTGGGGGGCTTACCCCGTGAAAGTGACCCCGTTAAATTCATCAATGAATATTTTCTTTATTTCGAATTTCATGTCCATCCCATTACATTTGGGGTTATTCAACAATTTATCTGGCACTGTAATGAAGCCAGTTCCCCTCTTGAGGTGTGTCTTACCTTTAAAGAGTATCTGGTCAAAGCTTTCCACCATAGCCCGATTATATTCTATAAGTCGTTCTCTACCAATATGATAATTGCTCTTGTAAACATATCTGTTATAATTTCCTTCATCATACACACTGTAATATTTGTCGAGATATGGTCGATTTCGAACCAACCCAATCCCTTGGATTTTATTTGTCTCGTTGTTCATTTCAATAACAAATACAAGTGAGTCGGGTAATATTTTATGTGTGAACTCTTGTGGTGATCCGTATACGCAACATTTGTGTTTGCTACGATATTCAGCATTCCTATTCCAAGTTAAATTGGAGAATCGCGAAGATGTAATTGTAATCATTTGTATGTAATTAAAATAATAGTAATATATTATTTCAATTTTAATTTTCACAAGTAATAAATATATATGTTGAGCATAATAACTGCGTGTAGTCGACAAAAAAATTTATTACAAATTATTGATTCAATTAACTTTAATTTAGTGGATCAGTGGATTATTGTATATGATACATCCAAATCAAGATCTTACACTCATATATTTGAAAAATACCCTAAAATTAAAGAAGTTGATTGTAATACTCCGGGGGTTTGTGGTCATCCTCAAATTAATTATGGGATAGATATGATAACCAGTGGATTTGTATATATTTTAGACGATGACAATCTAATACACCCAAATTTTTGGAATGTGTTTCCAACACTTGATATGAATTACATCTACACTTGGGATCAAGTGCGTAGTTTCAATAGATCAACCAAAAAAGAGATAGTATTGAAAGGAGGAAATATTAATAAAGGAGAAATTGATACCGCACAATTTATAGTTCCCCGAAAATATATAGGTCAAACTCGTTGGATAGTTGATCAAAGATTTGGAGATTTTCATTTTATCAAAGAAATACATGATAAATATAATGAATTTTTTAAATATATACCAATTCAATGCGCATTTTGGAATCGTTTACAGCCATCATTTTTTACAAATGATATACTTGTAAAAATTCAAAAGACTAATATAAATATGAATATGAAGCCAAAAATGAATAAAAATAGTAAAAAGTCAAATGTAATTAGTAACAAAATTATATTTTACTAAATAACTATTGATTTAATTACTTCTATGTATAAATCAATTGTCTCAAGAGTCATATCAGTATTCAAGGGCAGGCAAACAATTCTTTTGAATAAATTATTGGAATAATCACAATTCAAATCTAATGGATAGTAATATTGTTTTAGTTACAATCATTTCAAAGATAATGTGAAAAATTATTCAAAAATACAAGATTATGTAATGTCGATGTTATCCAAAGTTCCCAAGGATGGTTTGTTACCATGTATATCATCATTCAATGGTTTTTCAATTTATAGGACCAAGAAATTTATGAACACCTATTATGATGGGCGCGTTCGAAAAGATTTAATCCCTACAACATATTTGATAGCACACGCAAAAGCAGCAAATTCGCCATTAATATACAAGGATTATGGAAATGTGAATGGATTTTATGAAGATTGTGAACACCGAGCTTTTCATGTTCAGGCAATTACTAACAGTGGCGCTAGAATAATGATATCGCCTGAAATTATGTTTGATTGATATTTATCATAGAACTAGTTGATTACTATGCGTATTATTCTTTGACAATTATTAACCCATAAAACTGAATAATGTGGTTTAGTTTGAAAATTTATTTTAGAAAGATAATATTATATGAGAAAAACAGTAATATTACTTATTATACCCGAGTTTAAAACGGAAGATGACATCACAAGATGGGATAATAACATAGAATGGGCATATTCAAATTATGATAAATATCCACTAGATGAGTCAATAGAAATTTCTATTGATCAAAGATGGGCGATTGGTTATGTAGCTTGGAAAAAACTCATTGAGTGTTTTCATATGATTGATACTGTAGATGTATATTTTATAAGAACAGACTTTAGGTTAAAGGAAAATCAACATAATATAGAGAATAATATTTTAACTGTAAATTTTAACTTTAATTATGGTCATATTATTTATAAGACATTGATTGGTATCAAACTTTTTAACAATCAATACGATTATATTATAAGAGGTAACATAAATACGATCATTGACATTAACTATATAAACAAATTAACACAGTTTTTACCTCCAGATGGCGTATTTTCTTCACCATTTTGGGAAGGTGGAAGTTATCCATATGGTTATTTTATGATTATTAGCAAAGATATAGCAAATTATTTATCACAAATAGATTTAAAAAACTCAACAAATAGATGGTTTAATGAAGATACAGCTGATGATTATGAACTAACGAATGTTATTTTGAAAAAGTTTCAATATTATGTTATACCTGGTTGTGATAGGCCGCGGATTTCTACAAGTCATCCAAAACAGCCGATATCAAATGTGAATAAACATGGAATTGTATTTAATTCAAATCCAATGTCAACTAATATACTCACCAATATAAAGCAATCCAATGACTCTGTATTTTTATATAGAATTAGAAATATAAATGATAATAAGTATTTTACTGTATACAAATGTCTTATTAAACATATATGGAATAAATTTGTAAGGGAAAAATTTAAAGATTTACTTTTTTACAATGAGGCAAATCACCTTGTTCCTCATCTAGAATACGAGAGAGATGAACAATTGCTTGTAGCCCAATATATTGATAAAGATGACATTGTATTAGAATTGGGCGCACGTTATGGTTCGGTGTCTTGTATTATTAATAGAATTTTAGAAAACAAATTAAATCAGGTATCGGTTGAACCTGATAATACTGTATGGTCTGCACTAGAAAAAAACAAAAAAATAAATAACTGTCTATTTCAAATTTACAAGGGCATAATTTCACGAAATAAATATAAACTGAAAATAAATGGATATGGTAGCACAGTAGACATCACGAACACAATCACTGATATGAAATCAATAAATACAGACAATATTACATTAGAGGAACTACAAAAACAAACAGGACTTATTTTTAATGTGCTTGTAGCAGATTGTGAAGGATTTCTAGAAGTATTTTTAGATGAGAATTTATTTTTATATACACAGTTGACAAAAATAATCTTTGAATGTGATAGAGCAGACGTATGCAATTATGAAAGAGTTAAAAATGAACTGGTAAAGAATGGTTTCAAGTTAGTAGAAAATGGTTTCCAGTGTGTATACAAGAAATAGTTACAATCCATTTTGTTCAATTCAAAAAATCCAATTGAGTAAATGCCTCCCTTTTGGAAAAAGGGAACAAAATTTTGCTCGCTTTTTTCAAAAGCGACTTCTATATAAACAGACAATCAAATTGAATATGGAATAATCAAACTATTTACATAATCCTTGTCCAATACAATTATTTTGGTTGTTTTATCCAATGTGCTATATGTAATTATGAAATTATTATCTTCGTTCAATGTCAATCCAATACAGTATTCAACTACCTTATTTTCAAATTTGAATGGTTCGCTATACCCCAATAAATTCATGTTCTTGTCAAAAACTACAAAAACATGTAAATATTGATTACGTTTTCCTGTAATTATTTTATGGAAATGAGAAATAAACCATATTTTATTATCATATTCTATGCCACATGTAGAACCTTTCAATCGTTCAAAGAATGGTGGAACATTTGAATTTGATTGTAACAGATTCAATGATTGTTTTGTATAATCAATTTTACATATGTATAGCGGATACCATTTATATATTACGCATAGCTCGTCATTATTATTGAAAAAAACCCAGTTCTTTTCCCAATTGAATGTAGTTGGAAATGAGGGTCTAATAAATTTTGCGTCAAACATATTACTAGTGAGATCTAGCTTGTTGGATACAATATCTATTTTACCTCTTTGTTTATTATATGCTGAACCTATGAAATAAATATCATCTTTAAATCTGAATAAACGAATATCTTCTACCCCCAAATATGGTTGTTTTGATTTTGTATCTGTAAACATATATTGTTCATTTGTTACATCAAATTTATCATCTAGGTATAAAATTGTATTATATGTTATCGTTTTATCACCACTTTTTTGAGAATTTCCTTCCTCATCTAAATAATAATTAATACAACGAACATTCATGATATAACCGGGTTGATTAAAAGGATTTTTAATTATTGCTGACGATCCTGAATTGAATAAAATTGGTTGTTTGTCTATCATTACAGAAAATTCAAATGATAAGTCATTATATTCTAAACAATTTTTTACAATTACAGAGTTTATTTGTTTGTTATTTTCCATTAAATAATGTATATAGATTATTTAATGTATTCAAACTAACTCCTCGCAGCGTTATATTGCCTGCGAGTCCCCTTTTTATTACTTTGATTGAAAAACACCTTCTTTGTAGCGGCATTGTTATTGCTTGGTATTTTTTCACAAAATACAAATACCAGCTCGTTTAAATCTTGAAACATATGGATGGTCTTATCAAATGTTATACCCTCGATATGTTTCACATTCGTTAAAAAATGTTCATAGTTATTTGTTACTGACTTATTCAAGAAATTTTGAACATCCTCTACATCAAGATTTATGTTATATTTGAGTATCGACAACAGTGAAAATTTTTTGGAACAATCCATCGAATTTCGTTTCAATAGTCCAATCATTTCTTCACGCGAAACATAATTTTTGGTATTCATCAAAAATGACTCTTGTTTGATTCGTTCAATATCACCTGATTTATTAATGTAAACAAAACGGGTGTTTATGTAATATACATCATCCTTGTAGAAGTCTTGGTATAATTTATCTGTTTCTTTAAATTTCTTAATCCAATCATCATTTAGTTCTATGTCCATTTTGTTGCTTATATATAGAAATAAAAAGGTAATCTGTTTCAAACTCACGGGGGCGGTGCCCCCGTAAACCCCCACCGCGGATTTGGACCAAGACGGGGGCGATGCCCCTCCCATTACTTCGTGCTGCTGCGCGATGAGGGACCCACCTCGTATACATTTTTGCTCCACTTTTGAGAAAAGTGGATTTGGCTCCACCTTTTTCAAAGGTGGATTTAGTCCGCATAATTATCGTAATTATCCATATATTCATATTCCGTATCAAGTTCTTGTTGTTTCTCTCGCTCCTTTTCTTCCAACTTTAACATTTCATATTCATACTCCTCATCAAGTTTATCAAAGTATTCATAGTCATAATTGGGGAATAAATACTGGCGCTCATATTCCTCTTCTCCCCATGTATTGATGTAATCTTGTTTCCAGTTCTCATATAAATCTGCTAGCGCCTTCATAATTACTGCTGGAGGTGCGGGCTTCAATCCCTGTCTAGACACCTTCTCGTTATTAGGTTGTCCTAACTTCTCAAAACCTTCTGGTAACCAATCATCATCGCCCTTTTCTTTCTCTTCCTCTTCCTTGACCCATGTTAACTTATTCATATAATTCATATTGCTCGCTTGATCAATCATCTGTTTGGATGGGACAAGTTCAGGGAATGATAATTTATCGGTAAGCGCCTTTTCCAAATCCGCTTGTTTTTTATCCTTTTCCGCCTGTATTCTATCGCGAAATGATGCCGGGCGTTGGAAACTATTGTTTTTAGGTTCATCAAAAATAGCGTTGCGTTGTGTGGCAACATATTGCTGTCTTGATTGTCTATTATTTCCATACTCTTTATTGTTTCCAGGTTCCTTGATATCATCCTTCAACGAACTGAATCTGGAGTTAGTAGTTTGCTTAAAAGCAATATTGGTTTTCATTGAACACTGACTGTTGTTATAATGTATACTAACAAGTTATATTTAAACCAATTTGATATTATTATTAACTTTTAGAAAAGTTATCAAAATTTTGCTCGCTTTTTTACACCTTTTCACTTTGAAAACGCCCTTTCTGGGGAGTTTTCACGAAACGCAGGCACTGCGTGCCTTGTGTCAGCGAAAAGTAACGGTTCCATGCGCATTTCTTTACTACGTTCATAACTTGTGAGAAATGCGCAAAGGTGTAAAAGCGAAATACAAAAAATTGAATTGATTATTACCATTTTCTATATTTCAAAAAAACTTATATTCAAACATAACAGTAAATGCCTTGTGGAAATTGCGGAAAAATGGGGCACAATAGGAGGACGTGTGATTATCTGGAACAAGATGATAAGATTAAAGTAGAATTTGACGAATGTATCATATGCTATGGCGAAGTATTTCAAGGTGAAAAGGGGAGTGTCAAGACGGAATGCGGACATATTTACTGCACAAAGTGTTTTGTAGATCATATGCGACGCAGCAATAAGTGTGCTATTTGCCGACGCGATGTATCTACACCAATTACGAAAAAAACTCTTACACCAGATGAAATTAACTTGTTGGTTCATGATTCGGTGTTAAATGAGGGTACATTCCGGATGATTTATACCGACTTTTATACCCAAGTTCGAGGAAGTCTTATGTACCAAAATGAACAAATAATCAATAACCGAGACAAGGAGCTGGTCAACAATGTTTGTTCAAATGTTTTGAGAGAAGTTCAATTAGATTATTGTGTATGGTTGGCTGGTATTAGTGTAGCACAAAGGATGGCGCTTGAGTATGAAAGGTAATCCACTTCCACTTTTTAAAAAAGTGGAGCAAAAAGCGTAGCGACTGTAAGCTTAGCATTTAAGCGAAGCAAAACCCCATACAATAGATTTTGCTCCACTTTTCCCAAAAGTGGAATTTTATTGTTTAATTATTATATATGTCTTGTTGTAAATATCCAAAAAATGCCAAAACATGTAAGAGAACTACAGATGGTAAAATATTTGATTTGCCGCGCAGATTTACAAGAAAACAGTGTGCTAATGTGAGGGGATTCACAATGCGTTCTTCTTGTGCTCCCTATAAGGGTTGTGGTGGTGGCAAATTATCTCGTCAGGCTGTTGCTGTATTAGCTGAAAACAATAATGGAATTACAGGGAAGGTATTATTTACTGAAACAAAAAATAAATTGAAAATAGAGTATGAAATTAATGGGCTGACCGATGGAAAACATGGATTTCACATTCATGAATATGGAGATTTAACAGATGGTTGTAAAAGCGCATGTTCACATTTCAATCCTTTTGGTAAACAACATGGTGGACTCAATTCACGTGACCGTCACGCAGGTGATTTGGGTAATATAGTTTCAAATAATGGTATCGCAAAAGGTGTGCTATTTGATAAGATACTTTCGCTTGATTACAAAAAACTAACGTGTATAGTAGGAAGAATGATAATTGTTCACAAAGATGAAGATGATTTGGGGTTAGGAGGAAATGAAGAGTCACTAAAAACGGGAAATGCGGGTGAACGCGTAGCGTGTGGAGTGATTGGATTAAAATCCACTCAAAAACGCTTTTAAAAAAGCGAGCAAAAAAAGTATAAAAGGGTCCCAGTAAGCCCCCCCCCCACAATAGATTTGGATTTTGCTTCGCTTAAAACCTTTTCCAAAGGTTGAGTGGATTTTAGAGCAATGCGCATTTTAAGTGCCGACTTTTTCAATCTTTATAAACCTTCAATGTCCTTCTTCGTGTATATTTCTTTTCAGTTTGTTTATTTTTATAGTAATCTTTATTATAAGCATAAATAAAGTAGTTTTCGTAGTGTTCTTCCTTAATTTTCTTAATTGATTTTTTAACGCTATTATCCAATTCAGTAAAAGTGTTCGGTTTGTCAAGTTTTACAAAATGCTTCATTTGATTGAAAAACTGCTCTATTGAGTTGAGACGAGGATGATAAGGACATGTATATACTAAAAAATTCCCGCTTTCTCGTATTATTTGTTTTGTGCTTTCTTTTTTTATGTATCTGTCCGTTGTCTAATACGAACAACTTTCCTTTCACTTTATTACATATCTTCGTTAGAAAGTCATTAAACCTATCCGCATTTACTGCTCCTTTATCATATAATTCACTTGCTATACATTCTTTGTTGTCAATCGCAACAACAAGTGAATATTTCTTGAATACTTCATTATTTGTTGTTTTCTTAACGCACCTATCGCCCAAGAATGCCCTACAATAGTTATGTGTTAGTGATGTGCTTACTGATGTTTCGTCTATGGAAATAATATCATCTAATTTGAACTTGTTTATCACATCAAAAAATGCCTTCAATTCTTCTTGTTCGTTTCTAACATTGCCTCTGTAAGTTTTTGGGAAATGTTTGAATGTTGCTCGTTTCCTGGTAATGTTATTATCTCTAAAAATATTTGATAAATATTGACGGGATATATCCAAATCAGGAAACTTTACTTTTATCAATTCGTGTAAAAAATTCAATTGAATGTCGTTGTGTTTCCGTATAGTTTCTTTGATAAACTGTATGTGTTCTTTCTTTAACTTATACGAACCAAGTTTTCGTGTTTTTCTATTTACATTATCATTTTTCTTATTTCGCTCCACCCATCGTTTCAAACTTCGTTCGATACATTCAAATATTTCACACACCTTAACATAATTTTTAATTTTGTCGTAATAATTTACCGCTTTTAACTTCAAATCAGGTGTAAATTGTTTAATTGTCATTTGAATAATTTGAGAAAAAAATGATATAAATATATCAATAATGCGTAATATATAAAATGACTGACTATAAATTTGGTTCGCACAATCCGCGTTTTTCTGGCACTGACGCAGAATGGAAACAACTAAAAGAAACTATTGCGTGGTGGAATGAAGATACTTCGCACTATCCGTATGTTGTTGTTATATGTCCGCATTGTGGTGCTAAAAATACACACAATTTATCAAACGCAGTTTTAGGAGAACATCGCGAATGCGATTTGATGATTGACAAAAAAGGTAAAAGGATTTTATACGATTGTCCTGGTTATTCCATTTGCCGTTGGATAAATACTCCAAGATAATTAAGAATTTAGGAAAAATATTTAAAAATAACGCAATTGTATATATAAGAATGGTTGAACCCATTGATTACAAACGATTATATGAATTGTCAATAATTGAAAAAGAACAGATTATAAATGAACGAAGCAAATATTTAGAACAAGTAAATAGTTTAACGAAAGAACTTAACGAATACAAAATAGAGAATTTTAGCAAGAAAAATTATTACCAAAAAAATAAGGAAAAGATTATTGAAAAGGTAAAAGAATACAATAAAAATTATGTAAAATCACCCGACAAGATTAAAGAATACAATAAACGGGCATATGAAAAACGAAAACAGAAAAAGGCAGAAGAAGGCGTTATTTTAGACGAATGATTATTTAGGCAAAAGTTTGAATAAATAATCATTTAGGAAAAACATTTAGAAATATTTTCTTTGTAGTATATATGAACGACCCCGACGAAGACGAACAAGTCTATCGTATCATAAAATGCCCTTTGAAATGTGTTTTGAAAAAACATGACTTTCTACAACCCATAATTGATAAGGCGGTTTTTGATATCAACGATATTATTGTTTTATCGTATCAATTTATACGATTGTATTTGCTTGATAAATACAATAACAATGTGGATTTACCTACAATCAATAAACAGTTTGTTTTAGATGTTATGAAAACTGTTAGTTCTGCTGATACAAAGGCGGGACAGAAAAATAATCCTGATAACATCAAAAATGCTACTGGTAAGGCGGATATCAAACGATTTTATGAAACAGATTTTTCTCAATTGGTTTCTATGAGACCATCTTATACTAACAAAACTCATATTCTTGCGACATCTGCTAATGAGATGATTACTTGTATTACAACTAACATTTCAACTCATTTTATAGACCATTTGTTTCGTTATATTCATTGTTTATTCAAACAACCGAAGTTGATTGAAATTAAGACTATGAAGGATAAGGAGAAACGAAAAGAGTTGTATAAGGTTCTTAACCAAGATATACGAGATTTGAAAAGCGATTTGATAAATGATAAAATCAAATTGTCAAAAACCGAATATCACGATTGGATTAAAACAACTAGACCGTTTTTATTTCCTAAAAAAATTACCAAGTCAGTTGCCTACGATGTAAAAGCAAATCCTGAAAAGTATATCAAACATTCGTTTTTTATCAATAAGAAAATAGAGGAAATGGGAAGACGACCTTACCAAGTTATTCCAATGCGAAATAACATTGTTCCTAAACATATTGTTTTGAATACAAACGCAATCGTTGATTTGATTGATGATAAGAAACAACTCATATTTAACTACAATAAGAGTGAGTTAGTTTTACACGCAAAGAAGCATCAATCTCATATTTGGAGTAAAATTCTAAAACTGGAAAAGAAACATATTTTCAAACAGAAAGATTATGTTTTTTACAATCAAATTATTACTGACGGATTTAGTTGTTCCTTGTTATTTATTTTGAAGAAATACAAAAATAAAGTGTATGGGGAAAGACTGCCTACGATGAATATGGAAACCGAATTTTCTAAACTGGAAGATTTAACGAAAGCACAGTGTGATGAATATTTACAAACGGATAAATATAAACTGGTTTCGTTAGACCCTGGAAAAATCCGTCCTATTACAATGATTGATGAGAATAACAAGTTTTTCAAATACACCGCTTGTAGAAGACGCTTTGAAACATATACGAAACGAAGCAATGCTATTATTTTACAAGAAAAGCAACGGAATGGAATTATTCAAAAGGAAACCGAGTTGTCAAACTATAAATCCAACACATTTTCAACTGCCGATTTCAAGCAATTCATAACCAAGAAAACAGAAATAAATAACGATTTGAAGGCATTTTACAGACAAAAGTTGTTTCGTAAATTAGCATTCCGTAGATTTGTAAGAACCAAACAGAGCGAAATTAAACTATTGAATGAAATAGAAAACACATATCTTACCAAAGAGGAAATAAAACAAGGTAAGAAATTGGTTATACTACACGGTGATTACAACAGAACCACACAAATGAAAGGTTGTATTCCAACACCAAATATAGGAATAAAGAAACTACTAATGACAAGATTTGAAATTGTTGATGTGAATGAGTATAACACAAGTAAGTTATATAATAAAACACTGAAAGAAATGGAAAATGTAGTAGTCAAACGAAAGAAGCATAAGAAATCACTCCACGAAATACTAACTCCAAAAGAGGAAACCAAACACCGTATTTTCGTAAATAGAGATGTGAATGCTTGTAAAAATATAATGTTGCTTGGTAAATGTTATTTAGTAAATCAAACAAGACCCGTAGAATTTACCAGAAAACCCGAAGTTTTACCAAAGACAAAAAGGAATAAATAGTTGTTTCATTAAGGTAGTAAATGAAATAACATAAGATGGGAATTTGCTTACCTACCAATTTAGTAAGCAAATAATAACCCCATTATATAGAATTTAGTCCCGTAAGGGAATGTGTGCGTGTGTGTTTTTTTTGCCTTTGGAAGTCGGCACTTAAAATGCGCATTGCTCTAAATATCATCTACATCAATTTCCTCACCGTCAACATGAATTGTCATAGGAGCATTTTTCATTTCACTCTCAATAATATCCGCATATTCATTTGCCTTTTCATCTGTGAATACAAATGCGTCCCCTGCCTCACCTTCTTCCAAATTCATATTTTTATTGTCATTGTTCGTAAATGCTGACCAATCAATCTTTACAGTCAGCTTCAACTTTTCCTTCTCATTATCTGTATAAACTTCTAGCAAATCACAATTCTGTAGCTTTTTTCCAGTTACAGATCCATTTTCCCATTCACGCAATCCAACCAGAAGCCACGATCCATTCTTCACAATATTATCACCCTTTCCGCGCCCCCGAAACTTACCACGGATGTGACAGAGCCTGGTTTGGCCATCATTCACACATAGAACATGACACATCCCGTTCCCAAGCACTCGTGTCACTTGCGCATACAGCTCAAACTCGCACTCCGCAGTTCTTAGATAAGTATTTGCCGGCTTAATAAAACTCTTGCTTGCCTTGCTTTTCGCCTTATTGCCTCCAGTTGTGTTCTTGACCATTTTCCTTGTATAATACATTCATTTATAAGCTTTAGTTTGATTTCAATTTTATTTTACATCTTTATTATAATGAGCGCTGACTTTGATTTTAATATTGCGAATTACACGATTGAAGAACTGAAAAATTTTATTGGATTGAAAAATGATAATGAGTATACTTATGACCAAGTCATTAAATTTCATGAGAAAATGGTGAAGATTATTATGATTGGTAATTAACTTTTATAAAAGTTATCAAAATTTTGCTCGATTTTTTTAAACCTTTTCTCTTTGAAAACGCCCATTCTAGGGCGTTTTCATCAGCGAAAAGTAACGGTTCCATGCGTATCTTCGATGCGCAAAGGTGTAAAAGCGATTATTAGTAAGCTACTTTCTCTATTTGTGTAAGTAGTTCTTCATCTACGTCTACGATTCCCTCACATTTATGCTCCTTGTAAAACGACAACCAATCCCGTTCCTGTTTAATTTTTCCTGTTGATTTCTCCTGGACTTCCAACTTCTGCTCATCCGGTTCCAAATTGAATCGTTCATTGAATTTCTCCTCATCATCTTCCTTTTCAAAGGTTACCTTATTTTGTTTTACACTGCCCCCGTGACTTTCGATCCTTGAACTCCACAGCGGCGAAAATGACGCGTGAAACAACCAGTTCTCACGGAATGCTTCCACCGGATCCGTAGTTTCTCTCGACAACTTAAACAGAGACAGGTAATTGTCATCGTCAATGTTATACTTACGCGCAACCGGCAGCACTTTATATTGTCTACCAGCTTGTTCTTCAATTGTATTGTATACATTTGTTTGTCCATCTTCTATTTGGATATACAAATTACGCCCCATCTTTACCTGCTTCAACACCGAAAAGTAGTGGACAACTTTGGCCAGGAACATAGTTCTGCGCAAAGGGTTCTTTTTAAAGTCGGTCAATGCCTTCGTTACATCAATGCGAATGTCCTGCTTGACGAAATATTCAAGTGCGAGCTTGTAGTTGTCTACCAAGTCGCCCTCTTGAATGTATTCTAGAATGAATGACCCAATCGATATGAAATCCACTTTTTTTAAAGGAGAATCATCTGTGACCAGAAGCTCTAGAATACCCTTGTTGTCATCACGCTCAATATCAAACTGTTTGACGATGTTCCTAACCATGAAGACATCGGTATTGTAGCGACGGATGATAAAGTTCTTCACAATTGCGCAAACGGAGTGTTCATCCAGCCCCTGTTTCATCTTGGTGGCCAAATATTTTTCAAATGCGGGGTTGACCGTCGCATAAAAGTCGTAGTACACTTTCCAAAACAATCCACAGAGATCATAACCCGAGTGAAAGAGTTCGTAGGCCCAAAACAGTGCCTTCTCATTCTTCTTTAGGAGAGATATTAGAAATGACACCTCAGCCTCATCCTTGGCATACAAATAGCGGGTGAACTGTAGCTGGGCAGTCATTTTAAGTTTTTGTTGTATTTCTTATATTTTTAAATAAACAATCAATTTTTTGAAGATCTCGTTCATTTTAGAAGTTACCATTTTTCTCTTTTTATTTGGTAAACCTTTTTTAAAGGTTGTTTCTAAAGGTTGTTTCTAAAAGTTATTTTTATATTCGTTTATATTAAATGACTGCTTGGAATGATTTTGTCAAGAAAATTTACTACGAGGGTAAAAAGAATAATGCTGCGTATCAATTCAAAGATGCGCTGAAGGATGCGAGTGCGCGCAAGGGTGAGATGGGAAAAATGGCTGCGGGACCTTCTGCGCCAAAAAAGTCCAAGAAACGCGGTAAGTCTAGGGGTTCTAAGGGTAAAAAGCGCAAGAGTGGAACTCGTAAGCGTGGAAAGCGTTAAGACCGCAATTTTTCATGTAATGCGTCAACATCAGTGTGTATTTGATCAACAAAATCCCAGTTATTGAAATCACAATATAATTTTTTATAAATTAGTATTGTGTTTTGTATCGTATTTCGGTTTTCTGGAATTGGACTTATGTTTTTAACAAGTAGGTCAAGTAATTTACTAATAATTGTCCCTTTTAATGAAAATGTGATTGTAATATTTCCAAATAAGTGTGAATATAGCATACTAATACCATAATTGTCCCATGTATCCATGTATTTCAACACATCTGCGGTTATTTCGGGGCGCCCTTTGTTTACATAACGGTTTAAAAACGTTAAACACTCATTGCGATGTAAATCATTATAACGTTGAGAGAAAAGATGAAGAATCGAAATATTTTCAATAAATTTATCACATATAACTACAATTAAATCATCTGTCAATACATCAATCTTATTCACAATCAAATAAAACAACAAATGGATTTCTAGAGGTTTGTGGGTAAAATCCTTTGTCTCACGTATCAAATCTGTTATCATTTGTTCATTAACATGTTCAGTTTGAATAGATTTATCAAACTTTTTTAGTTTCGGCTTATAATATTCATCAAATGACAAGTATTCTGGAGAAAAATTATAATAACAGACCATATTTTGATGTAATCTGTAGAAACTATTCAATAAATGATAATATGAATCAATCGCATGAAACACCACTAACTTTGGAGAAGGTAATGAGAGAAAAAAGTCATCAAAATCAACAGATTTGTATTGTAAATACTTACAAACCACGGGGGCTATGCCACCTCCCTCTGCCCCCTCTTCGGGAATAAAACCCTCATAATTTTGGTTCGACCTTTGGAAAAGGTGAATTTTTATGTGTTCATATTTAGCAATACAATCATAATATAGCTGCCAATGAGGAATTTTACGTAGACGCTCGCTAATTTGTATTTCATTCTCAGTAAAAAAATTAGCAACCTTTACAAATGTTGTGTATTGGGGCATATTTGTTACGGTTTCATCGTGTGAACCAATATTATGAGATACTAGGTCAACATTTATAGATGCCACCTTTTTAAAATGTTGAGAAAAATCTATAGAAGGGCTTGAGTAAAGATCAAGCCCAAAGTCATTTGATTCTTGGTTAGATGGGGTGCTCATTTTTCATACTGCTATTATAAATTTAACTCCTTATTGTCATAAAATATCTATTTTTGTAAGTTTTCTTCATTTTATATTGAATTTCATTTGAATCTGTAAAACCTAGCTCAACAAGATGTTGAACTTCCTGTTCTAATAACTGGATCTCTTGTTTACAAAAGTCAAGAAATCCCGTAGAAGGCTTGATATTGCTCAAATTTGTCTTGATGTGTTCATCCATTGCCGCCAATAGATCTTTTCCAACACCCACATAATCGCGTCTTGTAGTTGGTGCCTTTTTTTCAGTGCTCTTTTTTCTAAAATAATATCTTGCGCTTTTGAACATTTTATCTATTATATCTCCCTTGTAACCCAGGTTTGTAAGGCGCCGGACTTCGTCACTTACCATTTCTTCATTTTCATCGAGCCATTTAGTCCATGCCTCTTTAAAATCTTTACGATGGTCATATTGATGTATCTTGGCAAATCGAGATAACTGCTCGACAAACACGTCATCAAACTTGTAGCGATAAATATTTGCCTGTGTTGTCATTTTTGTCTTGGTTACATTCAATAAGAATAAGCTTTTAATTTCAATTTTTTATTCTTGATCATAAGTATGAACGCGGATGTTTATGCTTTGTATCGCCAGCCATATTTCGACACAAAACAGCAAACATATAGGAACTCAATTACGATAGATATGAAGCCCAACGGCCCGCTTGGAGCTATTGTAAAACAAATTAAAATTTCTCCCACGGCTCAGCCGGGCTGTTATCCTGATTGTCAACCTATATGTGCTTATGCGTTATTATCGCTAAAGAGTCCTTGTAGGCTAATGACAATTGAAGAACTTCCTCAACTTTTTGGATTTTTAATGTCAAATGGTTACAAAGTGGATACAAGCATAACTAAAATGTTGAATAATAGCGATATTCGAACGCAACCGGGTAATAATTTGATTGCGTTTATCACAAAAAATTGATATAGAGTTATTGTATATTTGAATTATACATATACAATAATGGATTATACTCGAGAAAAGTCGAATAAAGAAGAGAAGGATGCTTTAATTGCGAAATATATGTCACAATTGAATGACCAACAATTAAAGGCCCTTGAATTGGCACAAAAACATTTGGGAACATCGTTTAATATAAGTAAAAGCAATGGGTTTAAAGAATGGGTTAGTAAAATTTGTTGTAAGGATTAAATTTCACGCGTTTTGTTTTGTTTTTTTTCTTATTACCGGTGAATTCGCGTATCGAGCGATCAATTCGTTTTAAAATACCATTTCTCTTGCGTATCATACCTCCAATTTGTTTTTCGGTTGGCATTGATTGAGTTGTAGGGGCAACAACAGACGTAGGAGCAACAACAGACGTAGGTATATTTTCTTCATCTAATACTCCTTTCACTGCGTCAGCTACCTCACCGGCACCTTCTACCGCAGTTGCTGCGACTTTCAAGCCGGCATCACCGATTTTTACTAATTGATGTACCTCATCGGCAAGCAAAACCGCCGTTCCCAACACAGGTACTGCTTCTACGAAATCTATACCGGCGCGAACTACCGCTGGGCCTGCCTTTTCCGCTGCTTTTGTTGCGACGTCAATTGTGTTGCTCACACTTTTTTCAACTGGTTCTTTCACAGCATCTGTTAATTTTGTTGCTAAAACACCGGCTTCATCAATCGCATGTTCAGCTTTTGCTTCAATCACTGGATTATTTAATGCCTGAATTGCGGTTTGAGTTTTATCCCATACAACACCCTTCGCTGTATTAAGAATGCCAGTTGCTTTATTAGTAACAGAGGTTAGGAAAGAAGAGCCAACATTAGTTATATTCGTTTTGGCGCTGGAAGCGGCGCTTTTCGCAAAATCAACTACACCTGGCTCAACAATAGGCTCAACGACAGGCTGAGCAACTGGTTGTTGATAAGGTTGTGTTGTGACGGCACCGGCACCACCTCGATATTTCTTATTTGTTTTTGCGCGTTTTACACGTTTTCTAATTGTGAGTTTTCTCATACTTATACTACTACAAGTTTATATTTTGTTAAATAATAACTACAACTTCATTTGTTTTTTGAAATCCGCAAATGACATCTTGTATTTCTTATTCACCAGCTTTTTATCTACTTTTATTAGAACGCTGAAATTATTTATTTTGCCTTGATAGGAATATCGGTTGGCATTCTCTTTTAATATAACCTTTTCATTTCGATTATTTGTATTGGTGCTTTGAATGTTATTTTTAGAAGGTGCTCCGGTATTCACTCGTCCAGTACCTGATTCCGTATTATAGCTTTTAAATTTCGCAAATACACTCTTCTTTTTGACTTCTTTGTCTTTTTCTTTTTCTTTTGCTTGAAGTTCCTGTTCTTTTTGTTCATTTTCTTTTTCAATCAGCTTTTGTTCATAGTCTTTCAACTCTGCCCCCATATCAATGTATAATGGTCTACATTTATATGTTATAACATACTTTCTACAAGCAGTTTCGAGATATCTATACGGAATTGAACAATCACTGTAATATTCAAAGGTTTCGCGTTTGTTATTATATCGCATTATGAGATTTCCCAGAGGTGTAGTTTCAAACAAATAACACATTGCTAATCTTTCGAGACGTAGTCCATTGACGTATTGTGTCGCATCAAGCTCGACTTGTTCCAATATACCAGCTAGCTTTGCTTTCAGCTTTACAATCATGTCGTTTAATGTCTGTTTTTTTTGAGTAGATACTTCCTTATTTGTCTCAAAATCGTCATCGTCAATATCAGTCAAATCTTGTTCGCATGTGGCGATTTCCTGTTTTATAGAATCAATCTCCTTTTTTACAGGCGACAATAGTTCCTCATATTTTTCATTTTTACTCAATTGATCTTCATTGCTCAAATAAATTGTATTCAATGTATTTTGTAGAGTGTCCACATATTTATCTTCATATTTTACAATGACAACAGATTTTATTTCTTCATTAGTTTCTTTATCATTTTCAATCAAACAATATGCGTTTGCGAAACTTATGATTTTATAAGACGATGAACAAAATAAAAATAAATAGAGCAATAATATAACAATTTCCATTCTATTACATTGGGGGGTTATTTTTAAGCGTTTACAAACAAACCTTATAAAATCAATTTGTTATCTTTTTTTCAAAAGAGAACAAAATATTATGCGATAATAGTCGCTTAAATTCTAATCTTTTTGCTCCACTTTTCTAAAAGTGGATTTCATCAAACAACATTGTCATTTCCTTTTCCAAGATAGGAACTTTTATCAACTCGTAAGACTTTTCAACCGCATCTGGGTGAAGCCTTACCAAATACAAATCAGTAACCTTCTTATCATATTTCGCCTCAAGTATAGCCTTGTAGGTATTCAACTGAAGAGCATAGTGCCAGAAATTTGAATCTGGAATATGCGAAATAGAGTATGTCGATGCGAAACGTTTGTACGGGTTGGTTCGCGTAATATCTTTTGAACGTTTCCAATCATAAATTGCCAACGTTCCATCTGGATTTTCATAAACCATGTCTATGGACCCAGCCAATTTCAAGTCTTCGTGATAAATTGTCCACTCTGTACGATACGGTTTCAAATGTGAAGTATTCTTTACAAAATCAATGAAGTAAGCCCATTCTAGGCTATCGTTCCCACCCACATTCTGTGAAACCGCATACAAATCCGCATGTGTATACGGATATTCAACGTCAACACTGTTCATAAAACATTCGATCTCATAGTGCATGTCAGTGCCAGCTCCTGCAACTGCTGCTCCATTATCAGACCACTGCTGTTTGATTTGTTCAGCGGTCATCCCCCAATATTTGTGACCTTCTTTCCAGCCCTTTCCCTTCATCATTTTTGAGATGATATCATCGGCATCGAACTTTGGAAAGTGACTATGATTCCAAGTGGTCACCGAAGTGTATTTGCTGTTAGGATCGGTAACTATCGTATACTTGTGTCCCTCTTCGGCAAACTTTATGTGCGTGTCGCGCATATGCGCATTCCTCTGCGCCAATATGTTATTTAGAATGGATGGCATTTTATCTTGATGTAACTTGGGTTGAAATGGATTTTAATTTCAATTTTTTCCACCTTTCCACTTTTAGAAAAAGTGGAGCCAAAAGCGTAGCGACTGTATTTTGTTCTCTTTTTCTAAAAGTGACGTGGAGTAAAATGCTCGTTGATTTGGCTCAACCTTTTTCAAAGGTTGATTATAGTCTCACATACAGGCTACGTTTCTTATTACGTCTTGTTGAATTGCGCCTTGATGTTGAGCGTCTTGAGCTTGAGCGCCTCGTCGATGGTCTTTTTTTGACCATTATATACTTTCTACTCTGCTTGGGTTTGGGGGTTTCAAACTGTAATACCATTTGCGGAGTCTCGTTTCCAAAATCATTGATAAGTCTTTCATCAAGAGATATCTGGGGTTCTTGGGGATTTAACAACGCAACTAGATCTTCATTAGTTAATTGAGAACTATAATGGTTCTTAACTCCATCATCCTCAACATCTAGAGATATATTCGCAACGGATCCATTATAATCTGCTTCCCATTTAAGCTTGTTCGTTTTGCTGCGTCCATTACTTCTTATAACAGTTTTTGTAACACCTTTGTTTTTAATGTTCAACATATAATAACAGCATATTATTTTACAAGACCGCTTTTTAGAAATCCACTTTTGAGAAATCCACTTTTGGAAAAAGTGGAGCAAAATGGGGGATTACGGGGGCAAAGCCCCCGTGTGGAGCAAAATGGGGGATTACGGGGGCAAAGCCCCCGTGTGGAGCAAAATGGGGGATTACGGGGGCAAAGCCCCCGTGTGGAGCAAAATGGGGGCTTACGGGGGCTTTGCCCCCGTGTGGAGCAAAATCAAAAGGAGTTGTGTTCTATTTTTCTAAAAGAGAAAGGAGGGGTTCGGGGAACCTTGGTTCCCTGATATGGGTTTATTTCAATATATTTTTCTAAAAGTATGTAAATATGGAGCTATCATTTGAAGAAATTCCTGGAACAGAAGAGACAGTGTCTACACAATTTGAAAATAACTACTGGGATAATAAACCTGATCACAGTGCTCAAAAAAAGGCTCGATTTTCATATGATGATATATTATCATCTTTGAACTTGGTTGTTCAAAATGGGGTGTTAAAACAGATACAAGTTAAACCTACGCCGAGTCAAGGACAGAACCAAAACCAAAGTCAATCCCAACAGCAACCACAGGCTCGAGACCAAAAGTCTGTTTCATTTGATCCTCAAGTGAAGAACAGTTACATATACAATAAATATTTTAAGGATTACGCACAACCTGGTGCGCCCATGGAACCGGAGGTGCCATTAACACCAGAACAGCGCAAACAACAGGCGATTAAGGATTATTTGGAGCGCGTTGCCGCTCGAAAGAGAATTGAGCAGATCAAATCTAGAAAATTACTGTTCAATACCAATAACATTCATGTAGCACCTAATAATGGAAATCTAAATAAACTATTTCGGTTTAACCGATAACTTTTTAAAAGTTATCAAAATTTTGCTTGCCTTTTTCCTTGATTCGCTGAAACTTTGTGAAAAAAGCAAAATTACATTTTTTATTATACGTTATTTACTGCTAATTCTTTATGAGATAATTCTTCCACCTCGTGAAACTCTAGATTGGTATTTTCTTCATCTTCTTCCAATTTGGTGGCGCTTCGATTAGTCTCTTTTGTAAAAGTAGAAGAAAAATTTTGCTCCACTTTTTCCAAAAGTGGAGATGATGAATTCAACTTTAAACTTCTGGAATAGGACGGGAATTCTGGTTCGCGCTCAGCCCTTTTTCCAGCATACATTTGATGTAAAATATGTTTCGTATCATACAATTCACTTGTAAGTGTCTCTATTGTTTGTATCAGGATGTTATTTGATATTTTTAGGACTTCATCGGCATTCGTTGCCTGTTGATCCACTTTTGGTGAAAGTGAAGCAAAATCTGTATTTGTTTGGAGTCCCTTCGGTGTCCCCTGTTGTTGTTTGGTTTGTTGTACATGATTTTTTAATTTCCATTCTTCATATTTTTGCCGTTCAATTTTCTCTTCATCTGGAATAGAATAACAAAAGGGCCAGCAAACAATATTTCTTGTTTCGCGTTGTTTTCGTTTTATCTCTTTTCGCATTTCGGCTTCTTGCTTTCGTTTTGCGTCTGCTTTCATTTTCGCAATTCTCTCGTTTTCGATTATTTGTCGCTCTTCATCTTTTATTCGAATCTGGTCATCCTCCTCTTTATCTTTGAATGGGTCCATTATTCCACTAATAAATTTGTTGATGGTCTCGGGTTCTTTCAAATTCAATGTTCGATTACAACAGAAGAAACTCAAAAACCAGTGGCTCTTTATCATTTCAGCATTTTGTATTTCTTGTAAGAACATTTGGTCCACAATTGAAAAGGCAGATTTCAATACAAGGATTTCTTTTAAGTAGTCCCTTTTCAAATTGAATAATGTTACCAGACGCTTTTTCTGGGCTGGCTCCAGCGCATACTTGGCTTCTTGTAGTTTATTAATGTAACGGATCTCATTTTTAATGTTTTTTAGAGAGCTGATTGCCCGTTTTTTCTTATCCTCTATCTTCTTTATTATAGAGAATACGTTCGTATTGTATATCACGGGATACATTAGCCGGATTTCACGCGGAACTATAAACTGATTGGTTTCTTTGATTTCGGCAATCTTGGTCTCCACCATTTCCAGCGTTTGAATCAATTTTTGTTCAATCCTGTCGAATTTTCCATTACTTGTGTCATTATCATTATCACTGTCAACTATGCCATCCGGCAATAAGAGAATCGATCCTGAGGTGAATTCAACCGTTGATTGTATTTTGTCATATTGGTGTGCCGATATCTTATATGCCTCTGCTCGCGCATCTAACTTTAAATAATTTACAATTGCTAGTAAAAATGCTATCAACGCATTGACTGATGATATCAATATTGCGCCCCACGAATATTCCTTTATAAATGTTGCTAGAACGGTTGCGGTAGTCGAAAGAAGTATCGCCGGCATCATAAGGTGGTTTAGTCTTGTCTCTGAGAATGTTTTTGCCTCCATATAAATTATTTTTTGACCTTTCAAGTAACTTGCCAAGATATCAAGTGAGTTTGAATATTTGTGTGGTTTGTCAAAATAGTTACTGTCTACTAATGTCTCAACTTGCTTATAAGAGAGTCTCTTATAGGGGATCTTTGTTCCCATCTCAATATCGGGTGGGTTTGGATTCACGGGTATCATCATAGTCTCCGACTTTAAATCGTCATTGTTTTCGCTTTCGCTAGTATCTTCTAAATCGCTTCCTTCTTCTACAGCATACATAGATTCGACATTTTCGACATATTCGGCAGCTCTATAAGATGATTTATTTAATCCACTCAATCGAATCACTTTTCCAATCTGTTCCATTCTAAAATATGAAATTAAATTATTTCATATTTTACAATTATATATGTCTCAAACACGTAGAAATAATCCTGTGAAAGGATGGAAACGAGAGAAGCCTGGTTTTCACCAGAAAACCGTAATGTTGAAGAAGTGTGGGCGAAAGTGTTTCCTTGGGCCAGGCAAATCATTCCCAATTTGTAAAAAGAATACGTGCAGAGTTAGTTCTCATGGTGTGTATGCGGCATACATGAGGTCTCGCCAATACCGGAATAAGAGTCGCAAATACAACAAGATATCTAGGCGAGCAGAAAAAATGCTTGTGAAAATGGGTGAAAAACGGGGGTAAGCCCCCATTAAGGAGGGGTTCGAGGCGGGCTTTGCCCTACCGTCGCGCCTTAGAACCTTGGTTCCCTGGTTTGCTCCCTTTTCATTACTTCGTGGAAAAAAGCGATTTTCTAAAAGTTATAAAAGTGAATATATTAATGAAACGGATCCAAATACAACCTTTAGACAAGTGGGGGTTTTTTTTCGATATTGAACGCGGGAATTCTAATGAACTTTCTAATCAATTCACAAATTTGTATACAATCTATGAATGCGAGGAACAAGAGGATACCTCAAAATGTATAAATTGCTATATGGAAAACACGGGGGTTCCCAAGGAACAAGCGCTGTGCGCGACGGTAGGGCGAAGCCCGCCCCGTAAGCCCCCCTTTATCTGTTTTTGCTCCACTCAACCTTTAGAAAGGTTGAACAAACTTTTACTCCACTTTTTCCAAAAGTGGATTTTTCCCAAAGCGAAATGATCTTACTCGTCTTGTAGGTAACGGTTCCTTCGCCGAGTTTTTCGATCTACTGCTGTATTGATTTTTTTTGCGGTGTATAATAAAAGAGAGTTAGTTGTGAGTGAATCCAAATTCAACTTGGCTATGCGGGTTGCTGTTACATTTCCTGCCAGTGTAAATTGACCTGTAACGTAAATACTATTATCTGTATCAGGTAGCGTGAAAGATGTAAAATTATTGCAGGCACATGAATACGCCCAACTAGTGCCATCAAATGTAGCAACTTGTGTTTCAAATACAGGACCAGTATCGATAATGTTGATGAAGACACACGCAACAGAGATGTCACTATTTAATGTGGCACAAATACTTGTTGTTGCTATTATAAAAGCATCTTTTAGTCCTGAACCGATGATTGACCAATCACTTGAAACCAAATCCCATTTGGCGATACCCTTTACATCAATACCTCCAGCATTATTCCAAATTCCACCAACATACAAACTATTATCTGGTAAATTGTAGAATATATATGCGCATACTTCTTGAAGGCCAGTTAATCCAGAACCAAGGGCTGACCACACATTACTTGTTATAGACCACTTTGCGATGTTATTCATTGTGTTACCGCTTATATCAACAAAGCT
>Ga0114958_10000265_pt1 | contig 44906 bp, 46 predicted proteins | sample C_130208_EF_Meta_FD_89577 | JGI IMG/M metagenome (GOLD analysis project Ga0114958, IMG submission 89577) | Freshwater microbial communities from Lake Croche, Canada to study carbon cycling - C_130208_EF_MetaG | ecosystem: Environmental > Aquatic > Freshwater > Lake | place: Lake Croche, Canada... | reverse complement strand
TGACCCTCTGCCCCTGACCGCGATCCTTTAAATGGGCACAGCCCGCAAACCTGAGGCCGATAAATGATCGATCTTGCCCGCGAAAATGTTCAATCCTACCCGCGTCCACCCGCGCTAGAACTTGTGCTCCAGCAAATTACGATCTGGCTGGGTGGGACGCTAGTGGCGCAGACCACCCGCGCCCTGCGGGTACTAGAGACGCATCACGCGCCCACCTATTATCTGCCGCCCGAGGATATTTCGGCAACCCTGCGCCCCACTCCGGGTAACAGCTTTTGCGAATGGAAGGGGGTCGCGCGCTATTACGACGTACTTTCTGGAGACAAAATCGCCCCCCGCGCGGCTTGGGCCTATGATGGGCCCACAGCAGGTTTTGCAAAGCTCTGCGGTTATGTCGCCTTTTATGCCGCTCAGATGGACGAGGCTTGGGTCGGCAACGCGCGCGTCATCCCGCAGCCGGGCAATTTCTACGGCGGCTGGGTTACGCCCAATCTGGAAGGTCAAATCAAGGGGGCACCGGGGACGCAGCATTGGTAGACAGCGAAGGGTGCAAGCCGGCGTTGGAAGGGGCATTCCAACCATCGAAAGTGCAAAAACCTGACCGCCGAGACTTTGCATTTTTTCTCTTTCCTGATACGGTTTAACCACACGACATCAGTTTCACGCAAGGCGCCCATCCAGACGTGTGGCTAGAAGTAGTCAGGGCGTTTTCTGCGATCATTAAAAAGGATCAACGCGTTGGTTATACTTATCAAAAACTTTGTCGTGCGGGCATGGAACTTCGTGTTTGACCACAGAGTAAGCCCGCTTCGCAACATCCCTGATGTCGCCATCCGGCACTATGTGCTTCAGGTGCTTGGGCTGATGTGGGCGGTCAGCTTCTCTGTCGCAATTGGAAGTTACACCTTTCTGGCCTACAGCATACTTGGGCACTCGGTCTTGATCGCAGCCGCAGCGATCACCATCACAACGTTTACGGTTGCGGCCAAGCGTCCGAAATCGTTCATGCGGGCATCCAGTCGCCGCTCTCATGGTGAGCATGAATGAACCTTTAAGGTACCTGTCCAGGGTTTTTGTTGGATGGATGGAAAACTTTGGCAATTTCTCTTGGTTAGCCATTGTCCGCCGGCATGGGGCACTTACGTTCTTTATTGATAACGGCGGCGCCGCGAATCACTCTCTTAACTATGGCAGGGGGCCTTCTCGTGCGGATATTGATCATAGGTGCCAGTAAAGGCATAGGCTTGGAGGCGACCCGTCTGGCGCTTGCGTCTGGATACGACGTGCGGGCGTTAGCACGGACAGCATCAGTGATAAATCTTCATGATGTAAGATTGGAGAAAGTGCAGGGCGACGCCCTGAACAAACAAGATGTCCGAACTGCACTAACTGGGGTCGATGCTGTGATTATCACGCTTGGCGTGAGCTTGGGTGCATTGTTCAAGCCCGTGCATCTGTTTTCAGACGCGACGCGTTTATTGATCGCTGAGATGAAGGACAAAGGGGTAAAGCGCCTCATTTGCATCACTGGATTTGGGGCTGGCGACAGCCGTGCGAGCATTGGTTTTCTCCAGCGCGTGCCATTTCAGATTGTTTTTGGCCGAGCTTATGACGACAAGAGCCTTCAGGAAAAGCTGATCAAGGAGAGCGGTCTTGATTGGACGATTGCCCGTCCTGGAGTGCTATTGAATGGCCCGCGAACAGGGCGCTACAAGGTTCTTCGCGAACAACCTAAGTGGCGCAATGGCGTCATATCGCGCGCAAACGTAGCCGACTTTCTCGTCAAACAGATCGAGGATCGAAGTTTTGTTCATGCATCCCCTGTGCTGGTCAACTGATGTTGCCGGTTGAACTGCTATCAGGCGAAGAGGTCATGTGCCAATTCCAACGCCTCGATCAAAGCATCAACCTCCGCATTGGTGTTGTAAAGTCCGAATGACGCGCGGCAGGTGGCGGTAAGCCCCAAATGGGCCATCAATGGTCCTGCGCAGTGCTGGCCCGCACGCACCGCGACCCCCTTTTTGTCTAGGATGGTCGAGATGTCGTGTGCATGGGCGGCTGTCTCCATTGAAAAGGAAAAAATGGGGGCCTTGTCAGGCGTCGTGCCCTGCACCGAGATCCAGTTCAATCCATCAAGACGATCACGCGCATAGTCACGTAATTGCTTCTCGTGGGCGGCGATGTTGGCCATCCCCAGTTCCATCATGTATTCCAAAGCCACACCCAGACCTATGGTCTGCACAATGCCGGGGGTCCCAGCCTCAAATTTCATTGGCGGATCGTTGTAGGTCACAGTATCGCGCGTCACCTCGCGGATCATGTCGCCGCCACCCATGAACGGTCGCATCTCAGCCATCCGGTCCTGGCGAACATAAATCGCGCCAGACCCCGAAGGACCATACAGCTTGTGACCCGTGACTGCGTAAAAATCACAGCCGATCTCTTGGACGCTGATCGGCATATGGACCGCCGCTTGACTGCCATCAACCAGAACGGGCACGTCGCACGAACGCGCACCTGCGCAAATCGCCGCCACATCCACGACGGTGCCCAGAACGTTTGAGCACTGCGTGACCGCGATCAGCTTGGTTCGCGGCGTGATCGCGTCCAGCATCTTTGCCGGGTCCAATGCGCCAATGCTGTCTACCTCTACCCACTTGATCACCACACCTTGCCGTTCGCGCAGAAAATGCCACGGCACGATGTTCGCGTGATGCTCCATGATGCTGAGAATGATCTCATCGCCGGCCTGCATGCGGGGCATGGCCCAGCCATAGGCAACCATATTGATGCCTTCAGTAGCCCCCGAGTTGAAAACAATCTCATCCGCGCTGGCGGCACCCAAAAAACGTGCCACGATGCCACGCACGCGTTCATAGTTGTCAGTCGCAAGGTTGGACAGGGTGTGCAGGCCCCGATGCACATTGGCATATTCCTGCGCATAGGCGCGCGAAACTGCATCAATAACGACCTGTGGCTTTTGGGCTGAAGCGCCATTGTCCAAATAGACTAATTGTTTGCCATTGACCTGCCGCGACAAGATCGGGAAGTCACGACGGATTGCTTCGACATCAAGCATGGCTCAGCTTACTCCTAAAAAAATTTTAATGGTAAACGCAGCATCGACCTTGCGGGATGCCCAGTTGCACTGGTGAAGTCCCAGTTTGACGCCACTGCGCTAAATGTTCAGGAATGCGCGCCTTTTGCGATCTGGTTGGCGAAGTGATGGTTGGTGTCGCGGTGATGCGCCTCATCCGCACGCACGACGATAACCACATCGCGCAGGCGTGCGGTTGGCGCGAGGTTCCAGTATTTGATCGCAATCTGGGGTGCAGCCACGTTTTCGACCCGACCTGCGTCAATTTCTTCAAGGTAGTGAGTATAGCTGATCACAGCCTCTTCCTCTAAGTAACCGACCACCCGGTGTGCCGTTTTGGGCGCCAGCAAATAGAGAAAGAAATACAGGTTATAGAACACTGCCTGCGCGACCATGATCAGGGTTCGCTCAAACCGACTGGGCTGCGCAATATGAATGAAGGTCATCAAATGCATGCGTTCGTTGTCTGCTTCTTCGATCAATTCCTTGATCCAGCCCTGATCATCGCGGATGTGGCGAATAGCACGAAGGTGCTGCAACAAACCGCCAACCATACCCGGAACTGCTGCAACGGTTTCTAGCACCACGGCGCGGTGGCCATAGCGTTTCGCGAAAAACCTGTCGGCAAAGAACCGCATCGTTTTTACCACGCGCAGTGCTGCACTGTCGCTCATGCTCAGGGGTTTGTGATGAACATTCAACGGATCAGCGCTGAATTCATTGCTGTGTTTCATGATGTTTCCGACCATTTTCCCGCCCAATTAACTAGGGGAGCGCCTAACCGTTTCAACGGTTGGGAGATGGTCTAACAAAACTGTGATGGCAAAGAACGCGTCGCCTTATCAACTGTTGGCACACCTGAAGTGTCGGATGGAGTGGCCCCATTGGGCGCTCCAGTTTACATGTTGGTCCATGCGGGGTTTTCGGGTTCCCCAAGAACCTCAGGCTGCAATGTCTAATGTGGTGTGTCTTCTCATGTCGGTCGTCGAACGATTCGGAACCGCATCGCTGATTTGCGGGCGGCGGTTATTGCCTCATTGGGTTCAGGTTACCCATGCCCCCACTAGAGCGCCGAAACTGCCAACGGTTACACAAGACCACAGCGCTCTGTTGGGCGGGCCGCTACCGTCGGCGCGGATGCTCTCAGAGCCGCTGCTGCAAGGGGGCTGAGCAGAAAATCTGACCGATCGCACGGGGGGTGCGCTTGGCCTTAGCGGCAGTCGCGCCATATCTATTTTGACACATTACCGGAAAGGACATGCGAAGTGACTCAGCGCAGACAGGTTCTGATTGGGCTCGGCCTTGCGGCTGCAGCCGCCACATTGAAAGGAACGACCATGGCTCATGCCGAGACTGCAATTGCAGCGCAGGACTGGACCTTTGAGTCGATTTACGGTGGCGTCTACGGTTCTGCGGATTTCGCAGGAAAGGTCGTGCTGTTGGTCAATACGGCCTCGCTCTGCGGCTACACGCCGCAGTATTCGGCCCTGCAGAAGCTGCAGGACACTTATAAGGATCAGGGGCTTGTGGTTTTTGCCGTGCCTTCGGACGATTTCAATCAGGAAAAGGCCAGCAATGCCGAGGTGAAAAGCTTCTGCGAACTGAATTATGGCATCACGATCCCAATGTCGGTGATCGCCCATGTCACAGGACCGGAGGCGCATCCTTTGTACCTGTGGTTGAAGCAGACCACCGGGTTCGCACCTGAGTGGAACTTCAACAAAGTCCTCTTCGACCAGCAGGGCAAGGTTGTGGGCACATGGCGCTCCGGCGCCGAACCCATCGGATCAGAGATTGAGGCTCAGGTTCAGCGCCTTCTTTCCTGAGTACCTGACAGGCGCCGGGCCAGCCGTGGCCCGGCATGCAGTCTAGTGAACCAGACACAATGCGGGACACTTCAGCCTCAATGATCTGTGCGTTAGGCCATGCCTGCCGTGCAATTTCGTTCGTGTAGAGATCAGCTGAGGCAAATGCTTCAGCCTCAACATCGTGTCGAGCAAAAGTAAATTCTGCCCAGACATCGTCTGGGATGGTCGTGGATGCGTGCGGAACGTGGATGACGAGTTTGGTCATGGTCGGCCTACCTCAATACGAGAATTTTCGGCATGGCATCAGCACCGAAGCCCCGCTGCGGGCACGAACGTGCCAGTGTGCCCCCCACACGCAACGTCGATAACCTTAGCATCATCAGCCCACACTCCAGCGGGAGTGACAGCAAGCATCAAGAAGATGGTGTCAAAGATCACGATACTTCTCCACGAGCGAGCGCTGCTGGCGTTGGAACCAAGACGCATCATCGCGCCAATGAGAAACGGCAACATCGAAGTTGCGTCGGCCGTCTCGAAGATCGGCCATGTTATTAAGATGATGCAGTATTCTGTTGAACCGAGCGGCGCTTAGCGGCCCACCCCACTCGAGGCGGTAGCTCTTTGGCAAGAACGGAAGCGTGGCATCTAGGTGTTTAGTCCCGGCATTTGGTGGATCGGGCCTCTATCAGAGGGATGCGTTGCAAGGGATTGCTTGGATCTGGCAATCACACAGAATAAAGCCGGGCGGCATTTTGCTTGTTGTAAAGGATATGTTCTTCCGTCTCAAAACGCGCCGCAGCGATATCTCCACTGGCCAGATGCGCCACTATCCGCTCATGATAATCCAGCGAGCGCCGCGACAGAAGCGTTTCGCGGAGCAATCGATAGCGAACCGGCAAAGAAACTTCGTTCACATAAACCATCACTTCGGAAATCGGACGGTTTCCACTTTCTGCGATAAGGCGGTCGTGGAACACCTGATTTTCTGTGAAGTATCCCTCAAGATCATTGTTCTCGAAACACACGGCCATCCGGCGATTGCTGTCGAGCAGATCGGCGATGAGCGTTTCCAGCGACCCGCCTACCAATGAGCCGATCACCATCCCCTCCAAACTGGAGCGGAGGTCGTAAAGATTTTCGATATCCGCAACGGTGTAACTACGCACCCGAAAGCCGCGTCTTTCGGCATATTCGACGAGCCCGCCCTGCAACAGCATCCGAAGGCTTTCCCGGACCGGCCCCCGTGACGATCCGAATTCCGCCTCGATATCCTGTTCGCGCAGCGGTTGGTCTGGTTTGTAGGCACCCGTAATAATCTGGTGGCGCAACAGGCCAACAAGATGCAAAGATAAAGTTCGTGGCAAGGCTACTTTGGTGGACTTTTCGGTGCGGCGCTGACTGGTCATTTGATGTTCGCTTAATTTGGATACCTGTTTTGTACCACGCGCCAAGCAGCAACCCAAGGCCGCCATTTAAGCGGTGCTTTCGACCAGCTCGATTAGCTTGGAAAGCGCTTCTGACAAGGGCTCAGCGGCCAGCGTGATGGGCGGCACCAGCATCACGCACTCGCCAGAACGGCCGCCACCATAGGCAAGAATGCGGTGATCGAGAAGCTTTCTCTGCAACGCCACGGCGCGGGCTGGATCAGGTTGGCCCGCAGGGTCGCGGAATTCTATCGCGGCCTGTGCGCCTATAATGCGGACATCGACAATTCCGTGCAGGCAGACCAGCGGCTTTAGCGCTGCTACCATCGCGGGGGCTATGACATTGGTGACATTGCCCAAGAGGCTGTCTTTGGTGATCGTGTCCAGCGTGGCCACGGCCATAGCACAGGCCATCGGGTTGCCCTGAAAGGTGCTGGTGTGCATGCCGGCAGGCCAGTGGCCAAGAAACCGGTCGCTCGCTGCCACAGCCGACAGAGGCAGACCACCGGACAACGCCTTACCCATGACAACAATATCAGGGGCGATCCCGGCATGGTCAAAGCCAAACCAACGTCCGGTGCGCCCGATCCCGTTCCATATCTCATCCAGAGCCAGCGGGATATCATGCGCGCGGCAAAGGTCTGAAAGGCCCTGCAAAAAGGATGTTCCCGCAGAAAACAGGCCACTGACGGCTTGCACTGCCTCCACCAGAACCAGTGCGGGCAGATCTCGGGATGCAGCCCGTTGGTAAAAAAGCGTCGCAGCGGCGGCCAGCGCCTGATCAGTGGTCACGCCGGGGCCGGGGTAGGGCAGAATGTCCACGCTCGCCTCCAGCAGATGAAACGGCGCGCGGATGCGTTGACCAGAGGTCAGCGACAAGGCCCCCAATGTGCGCCCGTGATAGCCGCCGTCAAAGGCCACCAGCCGTGACCGGCCCGTGGCAAACTGCGCAGCCTTGATTGCGGCCTCTATTGCCTCGGCCCCAGAATTAACCAGTTGTATACGGGTCAGACTGGGCGGAAGGATGGCTTGCAGGCGGTCGTAAAGGGCAGCGCGAAACGGCGAGGGCAGGCGCGTGCCGGTATGAAATATGCCAGTCGCCAGCGCCTCTTGCAGGGCGGCCAGATGGGCGGGATGCGCGTGGCCAAGGCTGGTGGTGGCCGACCCGCTGACCAGATCAAGATAGCGCGCGCCCTCGGCGGTGAACAGCCATGGCCCGTCGCCACGCACAAACACCGGCGGGTCCGGGACAAGGCGAAAGGTATTTGCGGCGGTGCTTTCGTGAGCACGGGTCAGGAGAAGGGTAGAATCCACGCTGATCATGATGCAAGCAGAATGGCCGCACCGGGCGGTAGCCGCAACCCGGCCTCTGTTCCCGTGGCAGGAACGGGCGCACCACGCGGCAAGTCAAGTTCTAGCCCGCTGCCATCAGCGGCGGTCAGTGTCAGGCGGACAGCATTGCCGGTGAAGACCGCATCGGTCACGCGCGCTCGGACAGGGCCGGAATGGTCAAGGATCAGCGCTTCCGGCCGCAGGGCAAGGCGCACATTTGCCCCCTGCGCGGCCGTGCCGGTGGCAAAAACTGGTCCCAAGGCTGCGGTCTCGACCTGAACCATGCCGCCCGCGACGCCCGCAACCACGCGCCCTTCGATCACCGAACAGCGACCAAGGAACCGCGCCACGAACTCGGTCTCGGGGTGGTCGTATATCTCGGCAGGCGTGCCCAGTTGCTCGATGCGGCCATCCCGCATCACGGCGATGCGGTCAGACATCGTCATAGCCTCTTCTTGATCATGGGTTACGGCGATGAACGTCAAACCCACGTCGCGGTGCAGGCGACGCAGTTCGACCTGAAGGTGGCGGCGCAACCCCGCATCCAGTGCGCCAAGCGGTTCGTCCAGAAGAAGGACCCCCGGCTCAAGGATCAGTGCGCGCGCGAGCGCAACGCGCTGCCTCTGTCCGCCCGAAAGGGCTGAAGGCAGGCGTTTGCCATAGCCATCAAGGCTGATCCGTTCTAGCCAACCTTCGGCAGCCTTTGACCTTGCCGCCTCAGACTGGCCGCGCATCTTTAGCCCATACGCTATATTGTCACGTACCGACTTGTGCGGGAAAAGCGCGTAGTCCTGAAACATGATTGAGGTGTCGCGACGGTTCGGCGGGTGGCCGGTCACGTCCTCATCGCCCACAAATATTGCGCCGCTGGACACGGCCTCTAGCCCCGCTATCATCCGCAATATAGTGGTCTTGCCACAGCCCGAAGGCCCAAGCAGTGTCAGAAACTCGCCGGCACGCACCTCAAGGTCTTGGGGGCAGACGGCTTGCACCTCGCCAAAGGATTTCGAAACCCCGCGTAGAGTGACGGATTTTGCACGCATTCAAGGATCCTTCCGCATAAGCAGCCATTGTGCCGTCACACCCAGCGTCAGCGAAAAGGCAAAGACCATTGTCCCAAGCGCGTTGATCGTAGGGTCAAATCCGGTGACGAGGGTAGTCCAGATCTTGATTGGCAGGGTGACCGAGAAGTTGGTCAGGAAATAGGCGATGACGAATTCGTCAAAGGCAAAAGTAAAGCACAGGATAAATGTCGCCAGCAGTGCGGCGCGACAGGCGGGCAGTATCACATCCATGATGGCCCGCAGGCGCGATGCGCCTAGCGCCCAGGCCGCCTCTTCATGCGATTTAGGCAATTGTGCGATCCTGTTGCGCAGGTTCAGCACGGCCAGCGGCAGGACGTAAAGCACCTGGCCCAGTCCAGCCAGCGGAAGCGACGGTTGTAGGCCCAGCATGGTCGTCCAGATGCGCAAGGCTATACCGACCAGCAGCAAGGGCACGGCCAGCGGGGCAAGAACCAAGAGGGTAAAGGCGTTCTTGCCCGGAAAGCGCGCATTTACCAGCGAGTAGGCACAGGCAAATCCGATTAGCGTAGCGGCAAGGCTGACCATGGCGGCAAGCAGGATCGAGTTCAAGAACCCAGCAGAATACTGCCCGTCGGTAAAAACCCGCGTGTACCATTCGGTGGTATAGGCTGGGATGGGCAGGATCTGGTACCGGGCGGAAGAAAAGGAAAAGACCGCCATCACGCCAATCGGCAGGTAGATCACCCCCGCCGTGATCCAGAAAAGTAGCGTCAGCGCGCGAGTCGTGATCGGGCCGGTCATGATTGCACCTGTCAAGATTGCAACCTCGTGCCACGCACCAAAAGCAACAACGGTGCCACGCATAAGACGATGACGATCACCAACACCGAGGCCAGCGTTGCCGCCATCGGTAGATCGTAAGTTCCCTTCAAAACCGACAGCATCACCTGCGCTAACACCGGCCGCAGACCGCCGCCCAGAAGCGAGGGCACCGCATAGTCGCCCACCGCCACAATAAACGTCAGCGCGGCCCCTATGATCCAACCGGGCAGCGCGAGCGGCAGAACAACTTCTCGGAACGCCGTCCAACCGCTACCGCCCAGCACAGCATTTGCCTCGATCAAGCGTCGATCAATGGTGACCATGCTGGAATAGACCATTAGCGTGATCAGCATGATCCCAAACAACGTCAGGCCGAAGATAGAGGCTGGTAGGCTGTAAAGAAAGCCAAGGCTGACATCGGCTCCGGTCAGTTGGCGCAGAGTAGCCCAAACAATGCCTCTGTCGGCCAACACCATCTGCCAAGAGAATGCGCGGATGGTAAAGCTGGTCCAGAACGGCGCAACCAGCACGAAAAGCAGCAGAACGCGCCGCTGGTGGGTGACGCAAAAGGTCAGATACCACGCCAGCGGCCAAGCCAGAACCGTCGCCGCGACCACCACAGACAGCGCCAGCGTCAGCGAGCGCATCAGCGCATCCGTCAGAGTCGCCTCGCCTGCAAAAGCACTGTAATTGGCTAGGGTAAGACCGGGTGCGCCGTCAGACGTTAGCGACAGGCCAAGCGTGTAAAGGATCGGCAGCAGAAAAAACCCCGCCATCAGCACCAATGCTGGCAGGATGCCCTGCCACAGGTTGGAAACCGGTGGGCGGGCCATCACCAATCGACCAACAAGGTCCGCATCATGGCCCCGTCGATGCAGTTGGTCCGCAAGGGGATCGCCAGCAGGTAGGGCCGCTCTGAACCCCAAAGGCCGATGTCGCGCAGGTCTTCAACAAAGGGCACATTGCGATTGAAGACGGCATGATGGGTCACGAATTCGCGGTTGTAGACGTGCCGGTAGGGCATCTCGCGGGCGACATGATCCTGCGGGAAGTCGATCACGATGGCTTTGGGCCCCTGATCCAGGATCCAGTTCGCAGCAGCCACTTCTAGATTGGGAGCCGCCAGATGCCAAGTGCGGCTTTCATAGCCCATGCGATTGGTCAGGTCTGACCGCAGAACCACCATGTCGCCGGGGTGAACAACCCCAGCGCGAGCACTGATAATTTCTGCCGTCAGCGGGGTTGGCAAGGGAAGGTCCGACAGGTCGATGATCTTGGTGCGTCCGGTGAACACATCCAGCCCCTCGTTCGGCAATTGCTGGATGGTCAGCCCGTCACGCCGCATATGGCGCGGCGCGTCGCAATGGGTAAAGCCATGACCACGCACGGTGAAATGGATCTCGTCACGGTCGGCCCTGGTCGGAGCGTCAGCGTCATTCACGTCGATAAACCATCGCCAGTGGTTGAACAACGGGGTCGATACATCCAGAATCCGCGGATTGTCCTTCGGCCATTCGGTGAATGCCACAGGCCGGCAGGGTGACGTGGTGGCGCGCGGAATGGCCAGTGGTAATGACAGAAAGAACACCTCGGCCTGTGCGATTGTCGACAGGTTCATCGCGTTTTCGGTGACCAAAAGACCAAGAGCGTGCAGCGCTGCGCGAAACGCGCCATTCTGGTTGGGAATGTCACCGTCAAACAGCGGGCGGCGCGGGGTGATCGGGTCACAAGGAATGTCCAAAACCACATGGGCATAGCCGGCGGCGGCAATCAGCGGCGCAAGGCTGGTGTCAAACACCGGAACATCGCGCCAATAGGCCAGATGGCTATTGCGATGGCGGTCGGCGTGGCCCGTGCGCAGCACTAAAAGCTTCCGGTGGGCAGGATTGGCCAGCGCCAAGCGCAGATCTTCGGCCATGATCCGAGGGCCTGCGGCATCAACTAGGCTCGCCACACCGGCGACTGCGTCCAGCGGAAAATCATCTAGCCGCGCAGCACCCATGATCCGCCAGCCGGGTGCCGAAACAAAGGAAAACCCAGATCCACGCCATTTCAGGCCGAATTCTTGAAACTCGTCCCCCCGACTCGGATCCTGGCTCACAAAAGAGTGGCTCTGCCAATGGAAGTGCGGCTCGATAGTCTGGGCGCAGTCGATGATGGGCATTTTGTCACCAAAAATAGGCTGCGCCCACATCGGGCGCAGCCAAAGGATAGCAAGGGCTCAGGCGTTTTTGAAGCTTTCCCACGACGCCAACCAGTCAGCGTCGTTATCGGGCATCTTGCGCGGAGAAAGGTTGGCCATGAACACTTTGTCAAACTTGTCGAGGTCGGCCAAGTTCAGCAATTCGCGCTTTTCCATGGGCAAGGCCTCGGCGGCCATCTTGTTGGGAACCATCGAATAGTAGGTCTTTGCCACAGCGAGTTTGGACTGGAAGACAGGCCCCGAGATGTACTGCAGGAACTTGATTGCGTTTTCCGGGCGCGGCGTGTTGGCGGCGATGCACGGTGCCTGATCCCAGGTCACGCCACCCTCTTTTGGCACGACGGCCTTGAAGGGCAGCCCAGAATCGAACATGCCCGCCTGCACCCACTCACCCGCGATGGCTAGATCGAACGACCCGCCCGCCAGCGCCTGTTGCACTTGGCTGGTCCCGCCGACCATGCCCACCTGCGGGCGCAAGGTTTTCAGCGTGGCTTGCAGCTTGCCAAAAGCCCCGGCATCCAGATCGTAGGGTTTTGGGTTGCCGTCATACTTGGAAATGCACCCCATGTTCGGCAGGTACCAGTCAAACAAAGCGACCTTGCCCTTGACCTTCTCGTCGAAAAGCAGCGCCCAGGACGAGGCGTCATCCTCGCTATATTTCTCGTAGTTGTATGTAATGCCGTAATAGCCAAAGCGGTTGACGATCGCATAGCGCTTGCCGTCAACGATCGTCGGCTCCCAGTTGGCAATGATCGGAAAGTAATCGGCCAACGGATAGTCTGCATCGTTCAGCGCCATCAAAACACCCTCGGCCGCCGCCTTGGGAATGAAGGACGAGGTCGGCGTCATGACATCGAAGGTGCCGGCGGGTGATGTTTTGACCATCGCCACCATCTCTTCATCCGATCCGTCATGGATCTTCAAGTTCACGGCTATGCCAGTTTCAGCTGTGAAATCGTCTAGCATCCCGGGCTCTTCATAACCCCCGAAGGCCAGAACGTTCACGACCTGATCCTGTGCGAAGGCAGGCCGATTCCACAGCCACGGCAGCGCCACAGCAGCGCCCGCCCCCGTGGCCGTCGTCAGAAGTTTGCGGCGATTGATCATTTTAAGGTCTGTCTTCGACATTTTCGCTGATCCCTGTTTGAGGTTTTGCCGAACTGCGCGTGTCAATCCACGCCAGTCGCCATTTTGTTGACAATCTGCAAATTTGATTTATGCATGGTTTCGGCACTGGGTCAACAAAAGAAAAGTTGCCCCACTTGAGTCGCAACTGCATCTTTGAACAGGGTCTTGAGAAGGGGCTTTCAATTGGAATACGGGATGTTGGCTGCATGAAGGCCATACAGCGAACTCAGCAGCCAACTATCGGCATCTCTGCGCATCAGGCTTTTCGGCGATCACCGACCTTGGCCTTGGTTGACGAGATGGAAACGGCCCGGCAGGCGGGTCGGGATGTTCTGTCACTCTCGACGCCCAGCTTTCAGTATCACCTTGACTTGCCCATGGCACCACTTTCTCTGGGGTTGAGGCTGTCGGCACCCGAAGGGGATCCAGGTTTGCGGCAGGCGGCACGAAGCAAGCTTTTCCGGCGCTGGGTTCTACCCGACCATGTTGTGTGCATCACGGCGGGCGCAAAGGCTGCGCTCTTTGCGATCTTGCGCATCCTTGGTGCACCTGGTGGGAGCGTGATTGTGACGGCACCCGCTTGGCCAAGCTATGATGACATCGTTCAGCTCGCGGGGCATCAACCGATCAGTTATCAGACCCGATATGATCAAGGTTTCCGTCTTGATCCGACAGTGCTGACCCGTCTTCTGGCGGAAACTGGCGCGCGGGCTGTGCTTTTGGCGAACCCGGGAAACCCAACGGGCGTGATTGCGACAAAGGCGGAACTTGATGGAGCGATGGCCGCCTGTGCTGCGGCGGGCGCTCTACTGGTTCTGGATGAGAGTTTTTCCGAAATTATCGCTGATGGGCAGGCTTGGACAGGGTCAGTGATTGCTGCGCATCCAAACCTTGTTGTCATAAACTCGTTCTCCAAGAACCACCACCTTCAAGGCCAGCGGGTGGCTGCATGCATGCTGCACGCTGCGTTGAGAGAAAATTTCATTGCAGTGCATCAGGCGCTGATGTCGTCGGCCCCAAGCATGGGACAGGCTGCGGCTCTCGCCGCCCTGCAAGATGGCAAAGTGGTGGATTACGGCGCATCCCGAGCGATTGCAGTGGATCTCATCTTGCGCGCAGGCTGGTCCTGTCTGCCCAACCAGGGCACCTTCTACCACTTCCCGCATCTGAACGATCCGGCAGACACTCTTGCCCGATTGCGCGCGGTTGGGCTGTTTGGCCTGACGGGAGATGTTTTTGGCGCGCCCTATGCCGATCACCTGCGGCTGTGCTTTGGCCGCCCCGAGGCGGAAATGGCAGAAATCCTGCGACGGGTAGACGCGGCGGGCCTGTTGAGCAAAGACTGACACAATGGTAGACATCATCTCTTCGAACACCGCCGCGATCATTGGTCAATGGACCCCCGACAGCGGCGCACGGATCAGCGCCTTGCTAGAGGGGTTGCCGACCGCGATGGCCGGGCTTGCCCTGCCAGAAACACGGCGGTCGATCCTGTCGGCCGCGATTGTTGCGCTGGATCAGGCACGCGACCGATTGGCTGGCGTGATTGTCGCCGAAGTGGGCAAGACCCCGGCAGAAGCCGCCGACGAGGTTGAGTATGCGCAAAGCTTTTTGCGCCATGCGCTTTGCCAAGTGCCCGATGCGACGCACGGCATGGGAGAGCGGCAGTTGCGCGTGGTGCCAGTCGGTCCGGTTCTGGCGATCACGCCCTACAACGACCCGCTGGCCGGAATCGTCCGCAAGTTTGCGCCCGCCATTGCGGCGGGATGTCCAGTTGTCGTCAAGCCCTCCGCGCTGGGGCATTTGACCGCATGCACCCTGTTTGACAGCTTAGCGGATGCAGTGCCGACTGGCACACTTGAAATGGTCAACCACACCGACCGCAGCGTGCTGGAAACGCTCGTCGCTGACCCTCGGTTTCGGATGCTCAGCTTTACCGGATCGACACCGACAGGCCTTGCACTTGCAGCCCGCGCCGGGTTGAAGCGGCTGGTGCTGGAACTGGGCGGCAACAACCCGTTTTTTGTCTTGGAGGGAGCCGATCTTGACCGCGCCGCTGCCGATGCCGTGGCGCGCAAGATCCGCGCGGCGGGGCAGGCCTGTTCGGCGCAGAACCGCATTTATGTTGTGGCCTCGCTGTTCGATGCCTTTCGCGCGCGTTTTCTGGACCGGCTTTCGACCGTGACCTTTGGCGCTTCGGATGGCGGAGTGGCCATGGGGCCGGTTCGGTCCGGCAGGGATCTCGACAGACTGAGGACGATGGCCTTTGGTGGCCAGACCTTCGGGGCCTGCGCCGCTCCTGCCCCCTTTGCCTTTGGCCCCGTGGTGCTGGACGATGACACGCCTTTGCGCCATGCTGAAGCCTTCGGGCCAGTGGTATCACTTAGCCCCGTCCCAGACCGTGGCGCCGCATTCGCCTTGGCAGCCCAAGAAGAGCAGGCGCTGGTCTGTTATCTATACGGCGAGGTCAGCCACGCCGAATTGGCCCAGCTGCGCTTTGGTTCCCTGGGCATCAACTCGACAAAGATCCAAGGAGCTGAGGTGCCCACCGGCGGGTTTGGAACCGCTGGTATCGGGCGTGAGGGCGGCAACTGGGGCTTGCAGGAATTTCAGACCACGATCAATGAAAGATGGGGTGCATAATGCGCGAGGTTGTCACGACAGCGGATGCCCCGGCATCCACATCGCCTGTTGCCCTTGGCACGCGCGGCGGCGGAATGGTGTTTGTCTCGGGCCAAATGCCGCGCGACCCTGCCACCGGCCTGATCCCCCCGGATGGGGCTGAGCAGGCATGGTTGTCAATGCAGCATTGCCTTGCGATCCTCAAGGCGGCCGGATCGGGGCCAGAGAAGGTGATGATGGCTTGGGTCTATGTGACGGATCTGGCTATAAAACCAGCCGTGAACACGGTGTTTCGCGACACCTTCGGTGACCGGCCTGTGGCACGCAATATGGTTGCCGCAAGCGACATCGGCGACGCAGCGCTGGTAGAAATATCGCTTATCGCGCTTGCCTGACGGCCTCGATCAGAATACCGGCAGCCTCGGCAATTTCGGCCTCTGACACGGTAAGGGGCGGTACAAGACCGATGACATGCCCCTTGGTGCCGCATTCCCAGGTGATGAGGCCCTTTGCCAGCGCCCGCGCCCGGACCGCTTTGGTGCGGGGCTGGTCGGGCTTGCCGTTTGCATCGAGCATCGGCAGGCCAAGCATCGCGCCCGTGCCCGCCAAACTACCCAAAGGGGCCAGCGCGGCGCGAAGGCCAGCCTCGATCCAAGGCGCGCGCGACGGCAAGTTTTCGTCAATCAGCGCCGACAAGGTGGCTAGGCTAACCGCCGCTGTCAATGGGTGCATCTGAAAAGTTGAAGATTGCATTCCAGCGGGCCAAGCGTGCAAGATCGCAGCCGTGCCCACGACCATTGCGCCGGGCAGACCACCGCCCGCAGCCTTGGCCAGAATCAACAGGTCTGGAACGATCCCGGTTGCTTCGAAAGCAAACAGCCTGCCGGTCTTGCCATAGCCTGAAAACACTTCGTCAAGGATCAAGACAACGCCATACCGATCCGCCACTTGCCGCAGTAAAGGCAAAAGGCCGGCAGGCGGCACCCGCATGCCGGCGGTGGCCTGCATCGGCTCGACAATAATCGCTGCAACATCGCCGGGTACTAAGGCGCGTTCCAGCAAGGGTGCCAGCGCGGCAAGATCAGCCTCTCGTTCGGGCCAAGGCAAGTTATGTGTCGCTTGGGGGGGGCCTAACAGTCCAGCGTTCGACCCTTTGGCCTCACTGACAGACAAGGCCCCCAGAGTTCTGCCGTGATAAGAGCCTTGAAAGCCCACAAAGCGCTGCCGCCCCGTTGCATGGATTGCAGCCTTAAGCGCGACCTCAGTCGCTTCGGTCCCATTGGTGGCAGGGTGAAAGACCGACAAAGCCGGCGGGAGCACCCCTGCCAACCGCTCCATCAATGCGATCTGAACTGGAGCGTGAAAATGCGGACCAAGGTGCAAAACGCCGGTCGCCGCCTGATCGGCCAGAGCCCGTAACACGGCAGGATGGGCATGGCCAAGGATCGAGGTGCCAGACCCGCAGGCAAAATCAAGATAAGATTGACCTTTAGTATCAAAAAGCCGCGCCCCTTTGCCCCAGGCGAAGATTGGCGGATCAGACGTGACCGACATTGCCTTGGTGCCTGAGGACAAATGCCGCGACAGGAGTGCGCGGGTCGGGGTCGACCCGAAGAGCCTGCCCAGATGCGGTCGGGGCTGATTTGCGCCCAGCAAGGCGCAGGCATGCCAGACCAGCGCCGCCGTGGAAGCAATGACTGGTTTGCCCAGCAATGCCTCTAACCGTGCAACCGAACCACCTGTGCGCAATCCGCCCCCCATCAGGACAATCGCCTGCGCGTCGGGATGGTTGGCGGCCTGCGCGGCCTCTTCCCAGAATGCCGCGTCTTGACCTGCGATACCCGTCTCATCAGCAAAACCGTGGCGGGCTTCGCTGACGACCGAAATTCCGTGGCCCTGAAGAAACGCATGGCCCGCTGCAGTCACATCGGCGTCATAGGGCGAGGTGATGGCAACCCGGTTCAGGCCCAGCGATGTCAGCGCAGCCACGATGGCGGTCGAGGGCGTGCTTCCCGCACGCGCCCCGCTGGCCGCAGCAATCGCCTCAGCCTGCACCAAATCATGCCCAACCCCCAATATGAACGACCCAGCATGGTCACCCGTCACGATCACGTCAGGATGCGCTTCAGCGAGAATCCGTGCGGCAGCAACCATCGGGCCAAGGTCAGCCGAGGCCGCGAAGGTCGCGTGGTTCAGTGGTTGATCCGGCAAAGTGCCAGGGTAACGCGCGGTCAGCCAAGCCACGCCGTCGGGCAAGTAGGACCAGAATTCATCATCGTTCAACCCGTCGCCAGGGAAAAGAAAACCGATCCGCCCTGCAGACCCGCGCATCTCAGTGCCCCAGAATATTGTCGAGGAATCGCACAAGGCGCGGGTGCGGCGGCGTATCGAAAAACTGCTGCGGCGGGGCCATGGCAACGATCCGCCCCTGATCCATAAAACCGATCCGGTCGGCCGCACGACGGGCAAAGCCCATCTCGTGGGTCACCACAATCATACTCATGCCACCCTGACCAAGTTCTACCATCACATCCAACACCTCGCGGATCATTTCAGGGTCCAATGCCGAGGTCGGCTCGTCAAACAGCATCAGCACCGGTTCCATTGCCAGTGCCCGCGCAATGGCCACGCGTTGCTGCTGTCCGCCGGAAAGGCCGGATGGCAGCTTGTCGGCATGGCCGGCCAGTTGCACCCGGTCAAGCAAAGCTTCTGCCCGCGCGTCCGCTTCTGCCCGCGACAGGCCCAACAGCTTGCGCGGGGCGATGGCGATGTTTTCGCGCGCGGTCAGATTTGGGAACAGGTTGAACTGCTGAAACACCATGCCCACACGGCGGCGCAGCGCTTGCAAGTCGGTTGATGGTAAACCGGCGATCGTGATGGTGCCAGAGTCCGGCTCTTCCAAGCGGTTGATACAACGGATCAGCGTGGACTTGCCTGAACCCGACGGCCCACAGATTACCAGCCGCTCCCCGCGCCCCAAATCCAGATCAACGCCGTCCAGCGCGGTAAAGCCGCCAAAACGCTTGACCAGATGTCGTGCTGTCAAAAGCGTCATGCAGAAAGCCCCTTTTCCAGTCGGCGCGATATTAGCGTCACGGTCCCAATTATGATGAGATACAAAATTGCCATCTGCACAAGGATCTCGATCACGACGAATGTCTCGAAGATCAACGATTGGCCAACCTGCGAGATTTCGTGCACGGAAATCACCGACAATAGCGATGACGCTTTGATCAGATTGGCGAATTCGTTGGTTAAAGGCGGCAAGATGCGGCGAAGCGCCTGCGGCAAAAGAATCTCCAGCACCGCGCGCCAACGGGCGAACCCCAAGGCAAGTGCGGCTTCAAGCTGCCCTTTGCCCAGGCTTTCGATGGCCGAACGGATGATTTCAGCCGCATAGACCGCGCCCACAACACCCAGTGCCAGAACCCCACACCAAAAGCCCGACAGCACCACCCCAAGCTTGGGAAGCGCAAAATAGCAAAAGGCGATAATGACCAGCGGCGGCAAGCCGCGGATCACCTCGACAAACGCCTGCACGGTGGTGCGCAGGGGGGCAGGGCCAAGCAACCGCGACAAGGCCAAAGCGGGCGCAAGCAGGCAGGCGAGGACCAGCGACAGCACGCTGACCTGCAGCGTCACCCCCGACGCCCGAATGAGGCGCGGCAGATATTCAAAGAAGGCGGCCCAGTCGAAACTCATCGCGCGAAACTTCCCGCATCGGCCAACCCGCCTGCCGAAGACAAACGCCGCTCAAACACTTTGGCGATCAGGCTGATGCCGAATATAAAGACGAAATAAAGAAAGCCTTCCACAACAATAACCTCGGAAAAGCGTAGGTTGGCCGAACTAATGGCTTCAGCGGCCTTGTGGAGTTCGAACAGGGTAATCACCGACAGGACTGAGGACGCTTTGATGAGCTGCGATAACTCGTTCATCACTGGGCCTACCATGCGTCGTGCCGCTTGGGGCAGGATGAACTGGCGCAGGCTGGCCCTGCGGTCAAAGCCAAGTGCCAGCGCCGCCTCCCATTGGCCTTTGGCGACTGATTGCACAGCGGCGCGGCCGATTTCGATTTGATAGCCGGCAGAGTTCAGCACCAGCGCTCCTACCCCCATCCCGAAAAGCGGTGTCTGCAGCCCAAGTTTCGGCAGGATGAAGTAGAAAGCAAAGATCTGGATGAGGATTGGCGTGCCGCGGACAAAGAACACCCAAGCGTCAATCAAACGCGCTGCGGGATGCCGGTCAGACAGTTCAGCACGCCACGCCCCAAGGGCTAGGCCAAGGGGCGTGGCGATGGCAAGAGCGGTCACGGACAAAAGCATAGTCAGGCCGAGAGGCGGAAAAAGCCGCACCAAAACCTGCGCCATGAACACAGGATCCATGACCACAAACCCTTCTTACCAGCTCGGTGCAGTGGTCGGCAGTGCCGCAACGAAGGATTGGCCGAACCACTTCATCTGCATGGCCTCCAGCTCGCCCGAGGCGGCTTTCGCTGCGATAAAGGCGTCAAAGGCGGCACGCAGGCTATCGTCTTCCTTGCGGAAGGCAGCAGCCGTCCAAGAACCGCCAAAAGCGCCATCACAGTTCCAAGGCACAGCCACCAGATCAGGATTGGCCTTTGAAGCCTCTAACAAAGACACGATAGAGGAAGAATAACCCGCGATCCGGCCCGTTGCCAGCGCCTCGTAGGCCAGCGCGTCATTGTCAAAGGTCTGGATGTCGCCGTCGAAGGCAACCGCCGCTTTGCCCGCACAAGTTGTCAACATGTCGATCTGCGGCGTGCCCGCGCCGGCACCGACGGCCTTTCCGGCAAGCCCGGCGAAGTCAGCAATGCCGCTTGCCTTGGTCATCAAAAGCCCCGAGGCCGCATCCATGTAGGGCACCGAGAAGTTCACCTTTTCATAACGCACTTCGGTCGCGGTCATGCCACCGAGGATCATATTGAACTGACCACTGTAGAGCGATTCAAGAACGGTGGACCAGTTGGTATCGACCGGAACAGCCTTGACACCAAGGCTGGCGGCGAATGCCGTGCCCAGATCAATGTCGTAACCAACAATGTTGTTGCTTTCATCACGGAACTCGAAGGGTCGGTACTGCGCCTCGAGCCCGAACTTTAACTCGCCCGATGCCGTGATGTCGGCCAGAGCGTCGGCTTTGGCGCCTGTGCTGACCAAACCGGCCAATGCAGCGCCGAAGGCAAGGGAATGCCAAAACTTCATGTCGTCTTCCTCTCCTATTGGGTTTTCTTTTTTAAGGCGTCTGCTGCCTGCATCAGGGCAGGCAGATCGATCATCGGGCGGCAAAGATCTGCGTCGCGCGCAAACAATGCCTCCAGCGTCACTGCGACATCAGCAAGCCAAGCATCGCGGTGTAGCGGTCCCACGATTTGCAAACCGAACGGCAGCCCATCCGGCCCCTTGCCACAAGGGATGACGACCGCCGGATTGCCCATCAGTGTCACGCCGTAGGCGATCGCTTCCCATCGTAGGTAGTTGGCCATAGGTTCGCCATTGATCTGACGCGGCCATTCCTCTTCATGGCGGAACGGCGGGACAGAGGCTGCAGGGGTGAACATTAGGTCGTAGCGGCCAAAAAACGCCTGAGAAGCGCGGTGAATGCGCGCATGCTCCCCTAAGGCCCAAGCCGCATCAGGGATGCCAAGCGTCAAGGCACGCTCCACTTCATAGACCACATTCGGCGCGAGAGACTCCTTATCGCGGTCATATATCGCCTTGAAATCGTGAAGAAACTCTAACGAGCGCATGACCTGTAACACCCGTTCGACTGTGGAAAGGTCGGGACTCGCTTCCTCTATTGTGTGAAAGAACCCTGCGACACGCGACATCTTGGCGCGAAAGGTGGCCCGAACGCCGTTGTCGATGGGGCAAAAGCCAAGGTCCTCGGACAAGGCAATGCGCAGGCCTGACAAATCCGGTGTGCCAGGAGCATCAAAGCCTGGATCGCGCCGCTGCGAGAGTGGGTCAAAACTTTGTGGCCCAGCCATGGCTGCTAGCAGCAACCGGGCATCTTGCGCGTCGCGCCCCATCGGACCTTCAACATTGAAAGGCGAAAAGCCATAGGCGCGCCGCTCGTTAGCCACGGTTCCGGCCGAGGGCCTTATGCCCGTGATGCCGTTGAAGGCTGCAGGGGTGCGCAGCGAGCCCGCGAAATCTGATCCCATGGCCAGCGGCACCATGCCAGAGGCTAAGGCCACCGCCGTGCCGCCCGATGATCCAGCCGCCGTGTAGCGCGGATCGTGCGGATTGCAGGTTGTGCCCCAAAGAGGGTTTGACGATGTCGCGCCAAACCCCAGTTCGGGGATGTTGGTCTTGCCCACAACAATTGCACCCTGACGGCGCAAATGCGCGACGATGAACTCATCCTCAGCGGGGATATTGTCCTTGTAGAGGAAAGAGCCATAGGTAGTGCTCAGCCCGGCCACATCATTCATGTCCTTGATACCAATAGGCAACCCATGCAAAGGCGGCAGTGCGTCGCCCCGCATCACCGCCGCCTCGGCAGCCTTCGCCTCGTCCATCGCCTGTTCGGGCCGCATGTCACAGAAGGCGACCAAAACGGGGTTAAGAGCCTCGATCCGGTCCAGCGAACTGCGCATCACTTCTACCGGCGAGATAGCCTTAGCGCCGATCAATCGGCGAAGCTCTACGGCAGAGAGATCAGCCAGCATGTTTGGTCTGCTTTCCGTTGCGCCCATTGTCTGGGAATTTATGTCTACAATTGACAAAATAGTCAAGAGCAGAATTGCAGAGCCGGGGGGGCTTGAACGGCGTTGTTGCAGACCTCTGACCGTCGAGGATTCACGTCGTGAATCGATGTAGTTAGACGGGCAGGATAAGCAAGCCATCACCCACACGCTACCGCACGACGACCTGGTCCAGCTATACTAGTGCGCTGCACAAGCGCGGGTCGCGGTTGGCCGTATGGGTCTTGCCGGTGCCTGGCCCACCGATCAACACAACGTTCTGGGCATCATCCAGGAACTCGCATTTGTGCAGTTGGCGCAACGTAGCCTCGTTAACCTCTTTGGCCATGAAGTCGAAGCCGATGAGATCTTTGTATGCCGGGAAGCGCGTGGCCTTCATGTGGTAGGCGATGGAGCGGACCTCACCTTCCGCCATCTCGGCCTTCAGCAGCTGTGTCAGGATTGGTACGGCAGCCTAGAAGGCAGGTGCCCTCTGTTCAGTCAAGTCGGTGACGGCTTGCGCCATGCCATACATCTCCAAGCTTCTGACCATGATGACCATCAGCAGCGGCGGCAACTGTTATCGGCGCCAGTGCCAATGGCAGAATACTATGGAAGCTGCCTGACGGGCGCACCTACACAGACTGGGAATCTAACCAGGATAATGCTGAAGATCAGGTTGAGGACGCGCCGGATACGCCGGAGGTTTGAGAGAAAATGGTCGACGATGTCGTTCTTGTTGCCAACGCTCGGGCCGTCGGAGAAGGTGACACAATCAACCGACACTGCGAGGTGCACAATTGTGCCCACTTCCAGCAACGACTTTCTTTAGCAGCTGTGCTACCGTAGCGATGCGGCTCCGGATCCGCTTGGCGCTCTTTGACACTTCAAAAGAGGATCATGGGCTGGGCGTTTAGGCCCAGCGATCGAGGCGTGTAGCACTTCCTGCTTGCTCGGTCTAGCCTGTGACTTCCGCCCCAACCACCACCATCCCCGTCAAATGCCAGATGGCCGCCGTCATGATGCCGAAGTTGAAGGCAAACTCATTCGCGCAGGATTGTGCGAAGAAGTCGCCCTCAAGGAACATGCAGGACCCTTTGCAGAGCTGAACAACCGGACAGGCCATGCATTCAGGGCGGAAGGCGAAGTGCGTCGATGTATCTAGGGCGATGGCGTCGAAATCGGTGACATGGCCGATTTTGTGCGCGCCTTTGGCACCGGTGTTCTGACAGGTCATGACGTTTCCGCGCAGGTCGACGGCAATGGCGTCGGGGCTGTCCATGCCACATTTCTGGCCGAGGGCCTCGATGGGCTGCCGGCGCTGGATCGAGGCGTAGAATTCATCGATGCGCTCGCCAAGGCCGAAGGCGTTGGGGTCATCGACCAGTGCCTCGAAGATCGACCGGGTGAGGCTGTTCAGCTCGGCAGGCTCAGACCGCCCCGTCCCGATAGCAGTTGCGGCGTCATAGACATTCACCACGCCCTCAAGGGCCACGAAGATGTCCGGGCCGACCTTCTCGGCAAACCATGGCCTGAGGGTCTTCAGATCGTGATTCTGGCGCGTCAGCACGGCATTGAAGCCGGTCTTTTCCGGACGCTCGGCCAGCAGCGCGTCAATCCAGAGCCGCTTTTGCGGATCGTCGAAAGGGTCAGGCCCCCGCAGATGTTGCCCTGGACCGTCGTGCGAGATCGTAATCGCGATGTCGTGGGCTACGATAAAGTCGATCTTTTCGCGGGAGAGAAGCGAGCCGTTGGTCACGATGGAGAAGCGTGCAGCCGGGAAGCGCTCTGCCAGTGCGGGGATCAAGAGCTTGATCTTGGCCCAGTATAGGAAGGGCTCCCCACCCCAAAGCTCGATCTTTTCGGGGGAATCAGTAATCCAGCCGTCCAACTGGGTCAGAAAGTTCTCGACATCCGCCAGTTTCGATACGGTGGCATCGGCGATTTGGAAGGCCTGACTGGCTGCGGACAAATGCGGCGGTGACTTGATTAAACCGCTTGCGTGCTCTGAGGCACGTCATTGCGCCCGAACTTCGATAGGCCGTCGAGCCTCGGGGGCAGGAAAATACGCGCTCCTGCCCGCCGTCTTTGCGTGATCGGGCAAGTGCGAAATCAGCTCTGCGCCAGCCGCACCCGGACAAACAGCCCTTCGTGATCCGACGACGGCGTGCCGTCCGGGCACAGCGCGGGCAGAACGATGGGCTCGTCAGCAAGAAGGCCACGGGTAAAGACCCAGTCGATCTTGCCCAGCGGCCGCGGCATATCTGCTGCCGGGAAACGCTGTGTCGGGGCATCTGGCACGTTGCACGCGGTCCAGTCAAACCCGCGCGCGGCCATCATGGCAAACAGTGGCTCATGGGGCTCCACGCGCAGCAGGCGCAGCGGATCGTTCCTCGGGTCGGGGCGGGCAAACCCGTCGGGGCCGCGGCCCATAGTCGAGGTGTTGAAATCCCCGCCGATCAGCAGCGGCGCGTTCGGATCATAAAGGTCGATGAGGTCCATCAAACGGGCCACCTGTCCCGCGCGGTGATCGGGGTCCGAATGGCTTTCCAGATGCACAGCGACCAGCGTCACCGCGATTCCATCCAGTAGCACCTGCCCGCCGATGGCGAGCCTGCCGCCGACGCGGGGCTTGTCCCAGTTCCAGCCGAACCATTTGCCTTCCGTCTCAAGCCGAAAGATCGCAGGACGCTGCAATGCCAGCCGTGACAGCACCGCATTGCCATGAAATCCCAGCGCATTTTCTGTATCGGTATGGGCGTTGCGTTCGCGCGTGGTGCCGCGATCCAACTCGATGAACTCCGCCCCATAAGCATAGCCCTGCCCGATCAGCGCCGCCAGTTCGGCGGTACGGTGGGTGTTGCCGGTGCGCGCCATGCCCTTGTCGATCTCGGTGAGCAAGCAAACATCGGCGGCGGCCCCGGTCAGGATATCGGCCACGGGTTGCAGATAGCGCAGCCGTTCAACATTCCACGCCACCACGCGCAAGTGGCCGGTGGCCCCAGCGGCCAGAGGGGCGGGCCCGCCGACCTCGACCTCCTGCAAGGCCGGGAGAGTGTTCAGCGCCGCGCGGTAGGTGGCATGGTCATCAGGGCCATAACGCAGGGCGGCACGGCGTTCGGCGTCGATCTCTGTAAGAGCCGCGACTTGGCTTAGGCAGGGGTGCAAGGTCCAGTCGGTCATGCCGCGACCCCCGCTTCTGCCACGATCTGCGCCAGCCACGCCACGTCATCACCCGACAGCGTGTCGATCAATCCAGCGCGCAGCCAGTCGATCAGGGCGGGGCGGATGTTGATCCCCATCGCCCGCATCGCGGCAATCGAAGCGGGTTTGTAGGCGTGACGGCGGATGAAGATGCCTGCATCATGCAGCGTCAGCGCGTCATCGGGATGGAACATCCCCAGTTCGACGGACAACGAAAGTCCCGCTGACCGCGCCACCTGCGCTGGATCGCCGTGGCGCGCGTGGATGATGCCTTGGGTCCGAATTCCAGGGATCTGCGATTTCAGCCAGTGCATGTCGACGTGGTTGAACGAGATCATCATCACGCGGTCGCGCGCGGCGGGATCCTCAAGCAGCGGGGCCAATGCACGGGCATAGGTCGCAAGGTCCCGATGCTCTTTCCAGATGCAGGTCGTGCACCTGCGCCAGCGCGATCGCTTCGGCCAGCGTCGCAATGCGCTCGCCTGCAAACTCAGGCGCGAACCAATGGCCTGCGTCGAGCGCCTGCACCTGCGCCAGCGTCATCTGGTAGACGGCCCCCGACCCGTTCGTCGTGCGGTCGACGCTCAGGTCATGGATTACCACGATCTGGCCGTCTGCCGTTAGCACTGTGTCGATCTCGGCCGATTGGCCACCCAGACGGCGGGTGGCGGTCAGGGCCGCGGCGGTGTTTTCCGGCGCGCCAATGGAATGGCCGCGATGGCCGCACACCTTGACAAACCCGTTGGTCACATAATCCCAGTGCATTGAGTATCCTTTACAATTTTCCCATACCGGCGGCCATCACATCATCCCGCAGGACTCGTTCGGCCAGAAAGAACACGATCAGCATCGGCACCAGCAGGATGAAGGTGACGACGGCTGCCGTGGGAAACACCATGACCCGCCCGCCCATATAGCCCCACAGGATGACGGGCAGGGTCTGTACGAAGGGTGAGCCGATTATGAAAGTCTTTTCGAACTCCTCGAACGAGGAAATGAAGGTCAGAAGTCCGCCCGCAACGAAACCGGGCCAGGCCAGCGGGATCAGGATGTGCCGCGCAACCGCCAAAGGCCCCGCACCCTGACTGCGGGCCGCGTTGATCAGGTCGTTGGGAATGGCCTCAATCGTAGCGGCCAGCACCCGGATCATGAAGGGCAGCGTGCCGACGGTCTGCACCAGGATAACGCCGGGGATCGTGAACACGAGGTCGAGCCGGAAAAAGATCGTGCCGATGCCGACCGCGACGATGATCCCCGGCACGATTAGCGGGGCAAGGATGAACAATTCTACCGCGCGCTTCATCCGGAACGGGAGTTTCGCCAGCGCATAGGCGGTGGGCAGCGCCAGCAGTGCGGTCAGCGCGGTGACGGCAAGCCCGATGCCCACCGAAAGCAGCAGCGCCTGCGCGATGTCACCGTTGCTGGCCGCCCATTCCCAGTGTTCAGCGCATAGGACGGCGGCAGGATATCGGGCGCAGACCATCCGGTCGCGGGGTCCATGAACGACCACAGCAGCGCTACGATCAGCGGCAGGCCTAGCGCGATCAGCAATGACGCGCCCAGACCAACCGTGATCCAGCGCCCGTCAGAGGGATGTAATCCGGACCGCGATGTCATCGCACCTCGCCCCCATAGGCGGTCCGCAAGCTGCGGGTGGCGCGGTAGTAGGCCAGCAGCACCAGTACGGAAATCAGGCTAAGCACGCTACCCATGGCGGCGACGAGTCCCCAGTTGTTGCGCTCGAACGCGTTGACATACATATGCACCGACAGCGGCAGCGGATAGACTGGGCCCAGCAAGTTGGGCATCGCAAAGGATCCCATGCCACCGATGAAAGTCAGCAGGAAGGCCGCCGTGATGCCGGGCATTGCCAGTGGGATCTGGATGCGCCAGAATGCGGTCAGGGGGGTGGCACCCAGCGTGCGAGCCGCAAGGATGATGTCCTTTTGAATTGCCCCCAGCGATCCGCCGATGATCAGCGTCATGAAGGGGACTGCCTTCCAAGCTGTCGCGATGATCACCCCCACCGCCCAGTCATCGCGCACGATCTTTGGCAGGTCGATGCCGATTGGCGTCAGCACCCGCGCGGCAAGCCCGCCTCGGTCGAACAGCGTCATCACGATGAAGGCCGCAACAATGCCGGGCACGACAAGGGGCACCTTGTAAAGCGCGTTGAAGAGTTTGCGCCCCGGAAAGGTCTGCGCCAGCCCCACCGCGAGCGGTAGCGAAATCGCAAGGCTGACCAGAGTCGGCACGATGGCGAGGTAGGTGGAAAACACCGACCCGTCGCGATAGGCCTGTGTGCCGAAAAGGGCGGCGTCGTGGCGCAGGGTTAAACCGCTATCGCCGCCCCGCGCTTAAAGGCCAAAGCTGCCCAGAAACGCCAGCAGCAGCGGCAGCCCACAGAAAAGCGCAAGGTAGCCGCCCGATGGCAGGACCAGCAGTGCCGCGACCATGCTTTGTGGCAGCCTGCGCATCAGGCGACCTTCTGCAGAGGATGCGGCGGCACGCGAAGGGTCAGGTCGACTTGCGTGCCTTCGGGCAGGATCGCCGTACCTGTCCAACTGTCGCGCGCGCGCAGCACGGTGCCGCCGATGTCGATGCGGTATTCGACGGCCGGCCCCAGAAAGGTCAGCGACAGCACGCGGCCCGCGCCATCAAGCGCCGGAGTCACGGCAATATCCTCGGGCCGGATCGACACCATGCCGTCCGCCGGGCCTGCAACGCCTGCATTCCAGGGCAGCAGCCCTGCGGCGGTCACCGCCACGACATTGGTCTGGCCCAGAAACTCGGCGGCAAAGCGTGTCTGCGGCGCACGGTAAAGGTCGACCGGCGCGCCTTCCTCGACGATCCTGCCCTTGTCCATCACGATGATCCGGTCGGCCAGCGCCATCGCCTCGGCCTGATCATGGGTGACATAGATCGCGGTCACGCGCAGGCGTTGTTGCAGGTTGCGCAGATCCTCGCGCAGGTATTCACGCAGCTTGGCATCCAGGTTCGACAGGGGTTCATCGAGCAGCAGCACATCGGGTTCGATCACGATGGCGCGGGCAAGCGCCACGCGCTGCTGCTGCCCCCCCGACAATTCGCGGGGATAGCGGGCGGCCAGCGGTTCCAGATCGACAAGGGCAAGTGCTGCGCGCACCCGCTCGGCGGCGGCGTCACGGGCGATGCCGCGCATCCTCAGCCCAAAGCCCACATTTGCGGCCACGGTCATGTGCGGAAACAAGGCGTAGGATTGGAACACCAGCCCGACATTGCGCTTTTCGGGCGGCAGCGCGGCCATGTCGCGGCCATTGATCCGGATCGCCCCCTGATCGGGCAGGGTGATCCCGGCGATCATCCGCATCAGCGTGGTCTTGCCACAGCCCGAGGGGCCCGGCAGCGTCAGGAACTCGCCATCTGCCACGGTCAGGTCCATGGGCGCAATCGCCACGGAGGTGCCGTAGGCCTTGGCAATGCCGGTCAGGGTTATTTGGCTCATGGGGATGTCCCCCGCACCGGGGCGCAGGGGACCAACCTTTTGTTATTGCTGCAGGACATCGACGACAAAGCGGTCGGTCGCAGCAGAAGACACCACCCCGGCGATGCGCGGACGCGCCCGTTCGGCATGGATCGCGGTCGGCACCAGACGGTTCGCCATGTCGGCCTCGAGTGCTCCGGCCAGATCAAGCCCGGTGCGCGCGGTGCGAGACCCGTTGAGCGACACCTTCATCACCTGCGCCTCATCCGAGAGCAGGAAGTTGACGAACAGCAGCGCTGCCGCCACATTTTCAGATCCGTCAGGGATCATGATGCCGTCGCCATCGCCGACCTGACCGGTTTCCAGCAGCGTCACCCGCTTTGACGGGGGCAGAAGGCCACGGCCTACAAAGTCAAACGCCTGATCTTCCCAGACAGTGCCGACAGTGGCCACGCCATTGGCGATCAGTGTCAGCGTATCGGTGTTGCCCTTGGTGATCTCGACCAGCGGCTTGAGAGCGGTGAAGTATGCCATCACCGGATCAAGGCAATCGCCCGCAGCCCACGCCACGGCCTGTTCCTGCGTCAGGCTGAAATCTTGCGCCTGTTCCACACATTCCGGGGTCGCCATGGCAAGGATCGCGCTCTCCAGGAAGCCGCCGCCCGAACCGCCGCCTGCGGGCGAGGTCATGGCAAATGTGCCGGGATTGGCGGTTGCAAAGGCCATGATTTCTTCAAAGGTCTCGGGCACCTGATCGGCCGACACGGTGCGCGTGTCATAGCCGATTGCGGTCTGGTTGCGGTGAAACGGCACCACGACGCCACCATGGGTATAGCCGCGCGATACGGTGGCGGCCATCTGGTCCAGATCAGGGGCAGCGGGCAGCATGGTGTTGAGCGGCAGGTTGGCGATAATTTCGGCTTCGTTAGCCACGCGGACCTGACCGTTTGGCATAAAGAACACATCGACCGGTGATGGGCTGGCAGCGTCCTTGGCGGCCATCAGTTGCTGGACCGACTGTTCTCCATCGACCGAGAAATACTCGATCGTGATTCCCGGATATTTGGCCTGAAAGGCTGGGAACAGGTTTTCCGCAAAGAGCGGCGTGAACGATTCGGTAAAGTCGTAAAACACGACATTGCCATCCTCAAGCGCTGCCGGCAGCAGCGTCACTTAGAAGTTTTCAGGCGTCAGCGTTGCCAGATCGACCGGCGAGACCACGTTGAACGCATGGGCGCCCACGGGTTCGATGGCATGTGCGGCAAAGGGAACGCACAGGGCGATCAGGCCCGAAACTATGGCAGTTTTGCACGACATCAGACTCTCCTCGGGGATGGAATATTCCGGGGACTGAAAACGCACCCCGCGCAAGCATCCTGCTTTGATTTTATATCATTCGAATGAACAGAAGATCGCGTGTGCGTGAACCTTGCACGACAGTTCGTCGTAAGTGGCGGGACCTATTGCCGATACCGCCCCACTTGGTTGCGGACCGGCTGAACTGCTCAATCAGCCGAACTTCGCGCGAAAGATCCTGCGGTTAGACAGGACTGACATCACCCCTCAGCCGGATCATCACTGTTATAAGACCAACGGCCATTGCTTCTGACTTTGAGGGGATTCCCAAAAATGGCAGACTAGATCGAATGACAATCAAGGTCACGCGGAAGGAATTGACGGCGGCGGGGCGGCGGTGACGACGACCTGCGACGTGGGCTGGCAGGCTCTGCGCCACTGGGTGTATCGCTAGAAGGCGGAGGGGCTGGCCGGGCTCGCGGACCGCCGCTCGCCCACAGAGTCGGCGTTGGCTGACGCTCGAGCAGAAGGCCGAGCTTGCTGTCTTGGTCGAGGCTGGCCCTGATCTGTGTGGCATTTCAGTTTAAGGCAAATGAGGCGAGGCGGGGCCAGTCAAAGGTGACTCCATTGCCGGGTATGTTGGGTGCAAGGCAGTGCAGACCATCCAGCACCAGGGGCCGGGTTGTATACTTGTCGATGGGGAAGGAATGTACCTCTACCCATCCTGCATTGGATTGCGCGCCCACAAGGCTCACGTGCAGTTCCTGCATGCCGTGCGAACAGACGGGAATGCCGTGATCCGCACACAGCCGCGCGACGCGCAGCCAGCCTGTAATGCCGCCGCAATTAGACGCATCTGGCTGCAAATAGGCACATTTTGCTTGTGCGACGGCGTATTCATACTCGTGAATGGTATGCAGGTTCTCGCCCATCGCCAGAGGCATACCGGTTGCATCATGGATACGCGCGTAACCGAGGTAGTCGTCAGGGATTGTCGGCTCCTCAAACCACAGGAGGTTCAGGTCGGCAAAGCCGTTGGCCGCCACAATCGCCTGATCCACCGACCAGCCATAATTGGCATCGACCATGAAACCGCGGTCGGGACCAAGAAGGCCTCGCACCGCCTCGGCTCGGTTGAAATCGTCAGCCATGTCTGGCTGGCCAACCTTGATCTTGACTGCGTGATAGCCCTCGTCGACGAAGCCTTGCACATTGGCCAACAGCTTATCCAACGGGAAGTTCAGGTCGATTGCCCCGCGATAGGCGCGGCTTCGGTCTGCCGCTCCCCCGGCCATGCGCCACAACGGCAGACCGTCACGTTGCCCCCGCAAATCCCAAAGCGCTATATCCACCGCTGATATTGCAAAGGAAGCAATACCCCCACGGCCAACATAGTGCAGCCGCCACTGCATAGCGTCGTTCAGCGGCTCAACCCCGGTGGCGTCTTGATCGATAAGCCAGTCCTTTAGATCATGGATCACCATTGCAAGGATCGCCCGGCCGCCCTTGCCGCCGGTATATGTGTAGCCGGTGCCGGTCAGCCCATCCTCGGTGGTGATCTGGACGGTCACAAGTTCGAAATGCGTGTGGTCGCCATGCTTTGCGTCCGACATAACCTCGGGCAGCGGGATGCGGAACAGTCGGGCGGCGACGTCGGTTATACGGGGCATGGCGTCCTCAGGTCTTGGCTGCGGGCCCAGAGGGCGGGCTTGGAGCGGGTTGACGATCAAAAGAAATGGACCAAGCATGACCAAATGCCGGTTTGCCGACAGGCTGGCTGGGCCGCCTGCAGAGCCGCAGTTCAGCAGATTGAAGACGAGGCCGATCAGACGCGCCACCACGACCGTGAAGGGAGCAGACCCTATGCCGTCGGTCAGAAACGTGGCACCTGCAACCGAGGCGGCGATGGAGGCAAGCACCCGACCCGCGCCCTCCCAGAGCTTGCCCAGCACCATGGCCAGAGGCGAGAAACATTCCCGCCGGCCTAGCGCAACAACCAGAAAAAATAGAGACGAACGCTTCTGCCCGCTTAGTCTTCAAGCCCATAAGCTGCGCCGCAACGGCACTTGCGCCAATGTTCAGACGCATGAACGTCTCGGTCACGCCAACTTTGTCGTGTGCTTGGCCAACCGGTTCGCCCAAATCGGCCACGATGACAAGTGCTAGAGGATTGGCTCGCCGGCACACAGCATCGGCTAACGTATCAACGGCCTGACACCGCTTACCAGCAGGAGGCTTGACCCAAAGCCGTTGCGCTTGCTGTGCGGCGTCAAGCGCGGCTTCGTCGACTGGTGTGGCAGCGACGATTTGGCCATTAGTCAGGTTCTCGGCGGCATGGCCACCTTCAGTTTTGGTGCCCCACTGCCTGCAAATGATCCTGCGAGCATCCGAAAGGGTTTCGTTGCCAAACAGATCTTCAAGCGCAAGAAGCAAGTGCAGTCCCCATTTCGTATGATTAAACTTTCTCAAACTGCTGTCATGATCGGTTCGCCGTCAAGCCCGTTGTCCAAATTTTGCCATCAATCATCCCATCTTAGGGCGGTTTAGTGGTAAAATATGGTGAAAAGTCGTGATTGGCGTAATTATTCCTGTTTGGTCAGATCAGACAAAAGAAGTTGTACAAAATATCTTCCCATTATAGTCATACCAAACCATTGTGGATCCATAGATGCCCGACCAGTCTGTCCCTACAAGAGCAATCTCCTTTCGCGCGGCTGACAGTCTGGTCCACCAGATTGAGGCACTTATCGTCGCCGGTGACTTTGCCGATGGAGCACGCTTGCCACCCGAGCGTCAGCTGATTGAGACATACGGCGTAAGCCGCACTGTCGTGCGCGAGGCCGTCGCAACCCTAGCTTCACGCGGTCTGGTAGAAAGCCGTCCGCGCTTTCGCCCCGTGGTGCGCACGCCCGGTTATGCTGCGGCCCTCGCAGCGGCGAATGGTGTCGTGGGTCACCTGCTGATGCAATCGAGTGGGGTAAAGAACCTTTATGATATCCGGATCTTCCTTGAAGCCTCCCTGGTCCGGCAAGCTGCGCGGCAAGCCCGCAAAGAAGATATTGAAGCCCTCAAGCGCGCCCTTGACGCGAACGAGGCGGCGATCCACGACAGCGCTGCGTTCTACGGCACCGATGTGGCCTTTCATGCCGTCCTTTACGATATCCCCAAAAACCCGGTCTTTCCCGCCTTGCACAAAGCCTTTACCGCCTGGCTTGCGCCACACTGGGTAAAGATGCCCCGCTCGCCCGAACGCAATCGCGTGAACTTCCTGCGCCACTCGGACATCTACAACGCGATCCGAGATCGTGACGCGGATGCAGCCGAGGCAGCATTGAACGCCCACCTGAACGCCGCTTGGGAATATGTCCGCAGCACGTTCAATACAGTTTGAAGGCAAAAAATGGCACGCGAAGAATTTGATTACATCGTTGTCGGCGGCGGGTCTGCGGGCTGCGTCACTGCTGCCCGTTTGGTAGAGGGCAACAAAACGGTGCTGTTGCTGGAAGGTGGACATTCCAACCGTCACCCGCTTTTGGACACGCCGCCTGGTATCTTCAAGATGATCAACGGCTCCAAGTTCATGCACTACCACAAGACGTCACCCCAGGAACATCTTGGTGGCCGTGCGCATGATATTCCTCAGGCAAACGTGCTCGGTGGCGGAAGCTCGGTCAACGCACAGGTCTACATGCGTGGGCGGCCCTCGGATTATGACGCATGGGACGCCATTCTTCGCGGCAACAACGACGGGGCCGACTGGTCATGGAATGCCGTCCTGAAGCATTTTCGCGGCATGGAGGACAACAATCGCCTCAACAACGCGTTCCACAGCGTGGATGGCAAGATGCAGGTGTCTGATCCGGGGCATATCGACCAGATATCGCGCTGGTTCGTACAGGCGGTGCAGGGCATGGGTGAACCGTTCAATCCGGATTTCAATGGCCCCACACAGCGCGGCGTTGGGTTCTACCAGTTCATGAACCGTCATGGCCGCCGCTCCTCTGCGGCCTACGCCTTTCTGACACCGCTCGAGGGCGACAAACGCCTGACGCTTCGCCTGCAATCGCGGGTTGAACGGCTTCTGATCGAGGGCGGTCGCGCCATCGGGGTGGAATGGCGCGACACGTCGGGCACGCTGCACCAAAGCCACGCACGCGGCGAAATTGTGGTGACCGCGGGCGCGCTGATCACCCCGAAACTCCTGATGCTGTCCGGCCTTGGCCCTGCCGATCATCTGCGCGAACACGGGATCAAGGTGATTGCTGACCTACCCGGCGTCGGGCAGAACCTGATCGACCACCCCGAGGTTCCCATCATTGCCACAGCCAACGGAAAGTATGGCTACTTTGGACAGAGCAATGGTTGGCGGATGCTTATGAACGGCCTGCAGTTCCGCCTGTTCGGCACTGGGCGCATCCTGTCAGCCGGGGTGGAAGCTGGGGCATTTGTGAACCCGACCGACCCGCATGCGGAGCCTTCGATTCAGGCCTTTTGTGTGCCCATCGTCTATCTCGACCGGGATACGCTGGGCTTGGTGGAAAACACTTATGGACTGACCATAACTACGGTGGTTGTAAAGCCAAAGTCACGGGGCGAGGTGCGGCTGCGCTCAGCCAACCCTGCCGACATGCCCATCGTCAGCCCCAACCTGCTGAAACACCCCGACGACATGGCCGCGATGATCGCGGGCCAGCGCTTCTTTATCCGCGCACTCCAGACCGCGCCACTTGCAAGCCGCATCCGCAAGATCGCAATCCCCGACCCCGAGCATCTGGACGATGACGCCCTGACGGCGCATTGCAAGCGTTTCGTCAAGACGAACTACCACCCCGCCTCGACTGCGCGGATGGGGGCGGATGGTGATCCGCTGGCAGTCCTTGATGCACGAATGAGGGTGCGCGGGATTGCTGGCTTACGGGTGGCGGACATGTCGGCAGTGCCCGATATCAACGCAGGCAACACGAATGCCCCCGCGATGATGCTGGGCGACCGCTGCGCTGATTTCATACTCGACAACCAGTGAGCATTCCTTACACGGGCGAGATGGAGGCCTAACTGTCCCTCGCCCGCGACGGCACTGCGTTCATGGGTTTGGACGGCGACACGTTCAATACTGCCTCCGACTTGTCGCATCTGGGTCAGCGAAGACGCTATCTCACCGTCTTTGGGGATAACGCCTGCTCTGGGCAGGCGCGTGAGGTGCTGGCCGCCGAGGGTGATTATTCTAGGTTAGTGTGCCGCGCGCGCATGGCGTCGGCGTCGATATCTAATCGCCCTTTCAGTTTCAGCACCAACACTTCGAACAGCACAAAGAGAGCGCCCTCGAATAGCGATCCCATCGGCAGCACAGAAGACTTCCTCTCACCCAGATCGTCGGCCATTGTTTGTGCCGGCAAAGTCAGCACAAGGTCGGACAAGGCTGCACCTTTGCCTTTGGGTTGTGCCGTAATAAGCGCGACCGTCGACTCGGCTTCATGGGCCACGCCCATAAGTGCAATACCGGTCGATATTGAGCCAGGCCCGCACGTCACGAGAAACAGGTCGCCTGGACCCACCGGCGGCGTAGTCATGTCGCCTTCGACAGCAACATTTAGACCCATGTGGTAAAGCCTCATGGCAAATCCCATGATCTGCAGGCGCTCACGCCCGCCACCGAAGACTACGATCCGGTTTGCGGCGATGATAGCATCCAGAAGTCTTTCAACTTCAACATCGTCGAGGCGTTCAAAAACGACAGCCAGTTCACGCAGGGCAGTTTGATAAAGTGTCATGAGGGATCCCAGTAATTGAGGTTTGCGGGAAGCTTGCCCTGATGATTCGGCGGTTTGGGCCAAGTTCAATTGGTCCAAACCGCGTTCACATCTAAGGCCGAGTTCAGCCATACCGTCGACTGTATCCGAGGTGATCGGCAGCAGGTTGTCGGTGAAGTTTTTCTTGATGGCTGCATCTGAACTAAAAGCGCCGAGGCGTGGAATGTCGATGCATTCAGTAAACCCCACGCCGATCGATAGCATCTTGCCCACGGTCTCGAATGTCAATGGCGGAGTAAAAGTGCGCGAAACACTGGATAACAAGGTATCGGATTTTAGCTATCAATTTGCTACCGCGGACAAGTACATCGGACTCCCGCTTTCTGACCTTAACATGGCATCTATAGTCACAATCGCTCTGCATTTGTTACCGCCGACCGCATAAATGTCCCGAAGTTTTTAAACCAGAAGCGTCATCGCGAAGGGGCCGCGACCGACTTTCGCACCACCAACGGACATTCGAGTTTGGTTATTGGGTATCGGTTGCTTTGCGGCGGGTGCGGCATCTCTAGCCGCTCGATTGCCCATTTCCCCATCGCCCGATGTGGCAGAACCGATGTCGTCAATGCGGGGTGGAGATGACGCGCGACTTCCTCATCGTCATACCCAATCACCGACATGTCGCCCGGAATATCAAGACCCAACTCTTTGAGCGCCTCATAGCATCCTATTGCCATTCGGTCGTTTTGACAGAAGATGGCTGTCGGCCGATCCTTGAGTTGCAGCAGTTTTAGGGTGGCGTCGTAGCCAGTACTGGTTGACCAGTCGCCCTCTACAATCAACTCTGGATCAAATGGAATATCGGCGGTTGCGAGTGCGCGCCGGTAGCCTTGTAGTCGATCTCGGGTCGACTCTTGCCAAGGCTCGCCAGTGATCACACCGATGCGCCGGTGACCATGCTCGACAAGATGGAGTGTGGCATTCTGCCCGCCAGCAATTTCACTGGGAACGACCGCCGGAAATCGTCGGTCAGACGTGTGGCAATTCAGCAGGATAACTGGGATATTGAGTTCGTGAAGGTAGCTTGGGGGCACCAGTTCACGGGTAAAGATCGCCAGATAGATCAACGCCGAAATTCCGCCTTTGGTTAGCGCTTCTACCGTGCGTGCTTCTACCTCTGGGTCGCTGAGCATCTGGGCGACCAGTAGGATGTTTCCGCCATTCCATGCCGCTTGCCGAGCGCCCTCAATGGCCACAACAGCGTCATGAGTGGTCGCAAGCTGGTCTACGACGAAGCCTATGGTTCCGGTCACAAAGGGAACAAGCGGCCGTCGCGTTGGGGCTTGAACGGGCGATATGTAGCCCAGCTTTCGTGCGGCCTCCAACACACGCTCGCGCGTTGCCAGTGGCAATTTGCTGCCGGCGGTTTGCCCAAGCACAAAGGAGACCGTGGTTTGAGAAACGCCAGCTTCGAGAGCGACATCGGTCATCGTGACGCGTGCATTTCCCTGGCTGCCCTTGCGCCCTTTGGTTTGGTTCAAGCTTGGACCCTTTGCGTTGATAGTTTTTGTCAATTTGGTCAATTCGCATCCTATTTGAAGGCGCAGTGTTTTGCGTCCAGTGATCTTGTCAAGGCATTACGTTGGCTCATCAAACGAAAGTTAGTATTAACAAAAATTACTAATGCTTGACATAAGATTACTAATACAGCAAGACTTCCCTGTCGGCGAAAAGCCGGAGAGCGCGAAGGCGCAGTTTTTTGGGAGGAAAACTCAAGATGATTACCCGTCGCAGTCTTCTATTGACGTCGGCAGCTGGAGCAGCTGTTGGTCTATTCGTTACCCCCGCGTTGGCCGAAATGCCGAAGCTTGCCAAAAAGGACACTTACAAGGTCGGCTTCGCGCAGACCGAATCCAATAACCCTTGGCGGCTGGCGCAGACCAAGAGCATGCAAGACGAAGCCGCAAAACTTGGCTATCAGCTTGTCTATACCGATGCGGCAGGATCCGCTGCCAAACAGGTCGCCGACGTCAACTCTATGATCGCACAGGGTGTAGATCTGATCTTCTTGGCGCCGCGCGAAGAAAAGCCGCTGATACCTGCCGTTATGGCCGCCAAAAAAGCCGGAATCCCAGTCATTCTGCTGGATCGCAACGTCGACCAATCGCTGGCCAAGGCCGGTGAAGACTATGTAACCTTCATCGGTTCGGATTTCGTGCAGGAAGGCCAGCGCGCAGCCGAATGGCTGGTGAAGAACGCAGGTGGCCGGTCGATCATCATTGAACTTGAAGGCACCACCGGCTCCTCGCCCGCCAACGACCGCAAGAAGGGTTTTGACGAGGCCATCGCCGCCGCTGGCGGCTTTACCATTGCCGCCTCACAATCGGGCGACTTTGCCCGCGACAAGGGCCGTCAGGTCGCCGAAACGCTGCTTCTGGCGCATCCCGAGGCTAACATCATCTATGCCCACAATGATGAAATGGCGCTAGGTGCGATTGCAGCTCTAGAGGCCGCTGGCAAAGTGCCGGGCAAAGACGTGCTTCTTGTGTCGATCGATGGTGAAAAAGACGGTGTCCAGGCGATTGTCGATGGCAAACTGGGCGCCACTGTCGAATGCAACCCCCGCTTTGGCCCTAAAGCGTTTGAAACCATGGCGCGACTTGCCAATGGCGAGACAATTGAGCCTTGGGTGAAGAACATCGATGGCTTCTACGATGCCTCGAACGCGGCTGCTGAAGTGGCCAACGCCTACTAAACAACCTCGAGTGAGGCCGACCGGAGGTATTTTCCTCTGGTCGGCCAGCTTTTTCGCACATCTCTTCTCCTGAAAGCGGCGTACCGTGCTGTCGCAGGGGTATGCAATTTGGAAGGGGAGGTTGATCTATGCTGCTTTCGATGAAGGGCATCAGTAAGAGTTTTGCGAACGTCACCGTGCTGACGGAAGCGGCTCTTGAGGTCGGTGCTGGTGAGATAATGGCGCTGATCGGTCAGAATGGCGCGGGCAAATCGACGCTCATCAAGATCCTCACCGGCGCTTATCTGCGCGATACCGGCACTGCACAGTTTGAGGGGCGCGAAGTCGAATTTCGGTCCACTGCCGAAAGTCAGACCGCCGGTATTGCTACAATCCATCAAGAAATCAACCTTGCACCGAATCGGTCTGTCGCTGAGAACATCTACCTTGCACGCGAACCGACACGCTTCGGCCTGGTAGACCGCAAGAAGATGCGCTCTGACGCGGTTGCTATGCTTGGTCGCTTCAATGTCGACATCGATGTGGACCGCCCACTTGGTGATTTCGGCGCCGCTACAAGGCAAATGGTCGCCATCGCGCGCGGCGTGTCGCAAAATGCGCGTCTTATAATTATGGACGAGCCGACGTCTTCGCTGGATGAGCGTGAGGTGGCGGTGCTGTTCGAGACCATTCGCAAACTCAAGACCGATGGGGTCGCCGCGATTTTCATAAGCCACCGGCTCGACGAGCTTTACAAGATCTGCGACCGGGTCACCATCATGCGTGACGGCAGCACCATCGCCGTCAGCAACATGAAAGACATTTCCAAGATTGAATTGGTGCGGACCATGTTGGGCAAGGAACTTACCGCCTTTACAGCCAGCGATCGTACCCGCGAAGGCTCCTCAACCGAAACCCTTCTCGAAGTCAAAAACTTAAGGGCTGGCCCACGGGTCAGCAATGTTTCGTTGAGCGTTCGTAAAGGTGAGATAGCGGGGCTGGCCGGATTGCTCGGCTCTGGACGCACTGAAACAGCGCGGTTGATTTACGCTGCCGATCATTTCAACGATGGTGTGGTATTGCTCGACGGCAATCCCGCTCGCTTTGCTGAGCCCGCTGATGCAATCGGTGCCGGTATCGGTTTTGTCTCAGAAGACCGCAAGGTCGAGGGCATCGTCCCCGAGATGAGCGTCCGCGAAAATATGACGCTGGCGATCCTGCCGCGGCTGCAGAAATCAGGCATCGTCGATCACACGGCCCAACAACAGATCGTTGACAAATACATCAAGGCGCTTGGCATCAAATGCGCGTCGCCTGAACAGGCAATCCGCGAATTGTCCGGCGGCAACCAACAAAAGGTGTTGCTCGCGCGCTGGCTGTGCATGAACCCGCGCCTGTTGATCGTTGACGAGCCAACGCGTGGAATTGATGTCGGTGCCAAGGCAGAAATATTGAAGCTACTGCGTGCCCTTGCCGACGATGGCCTGAGTGTGCTGATGATCTCGTCCGAGCTTGAGGAGCTTATCGCCGCCGCCGACCGTGTCACCGTGCTTTCTGATGGCTATTCCGTAGCGCAGCTTGCCGCAGACGAACTTTCGGAACACCGGCTGATCAGTGCGATGGCCCATCAGGATGAGGCTGCAGCATGACGGCGCCCGATAAATCTGCGGGTTCTATGACACCGACGCGCCGAAGCACGTTCGAATGGCTTAGCCGCTATGGCACGCTCGGTGTCTTTTTTCTTTTAATCGTCTTCAATATGGCGGTGACAACAAATTTCCTGTCGTGGCAGATGCTCAACGTTAACCTGACCCAGGTGGCGACTATCGTGATCGTTGCCACCGGCATGACGCTGGTCATCGCCACTGGCGGGATTGATCTTTCAGTCGGCTCGCTGATGGCGATTTCTGGGGCATTGGCGCCGATGATCTTTCTGGGAACCATTTTGCCGATCCCCAACACGGCGCTGGCGATCAGCCTTGCCTTCGTGCTGCCGGTCATCGTCGTAGCAGGATTTGGTTGGTTTAATGGCTTTCTGATCACGCATTACAGAATTCAGCCGATCGTAGCCACGCTGGTACTGTTCATCGCTGGGCGCGGATTTGCCCAAGTTATGACAAATGGCAATCTGCAAACGTTCCAAAATGACACTTTTCAGTTCATCGCTCTGGGTCGAATCTTTGGTGTTCCGGTGCAGGTCATCATCATGCTGGTGGTCATTGCTATTGCTGCCTTTGTCATCCGCCGCACCGGACTTGGCCGCCAGATTATCGCCGTCGGTGGCAACGAGAAAGCCGCCCGCCTTGCAGGTATTCCAGCGGCACGCGTCAAGCGACTGGTATATGTTATCAGCGGCGCGCTGTCCGGGGTGGCCGGGCTTATCGTGGTCGCCAGGAACTCGGCCAGCGACGCCAATCTGGTTGGGCTAGGGATGGAGCTTGATGCAATCGCTGCAGTTGCGGTTGGCGGCACCCTGTTGACTGGCGGCCGCGCCAATGTTCTGGGCACGCTTCTTGGGGCCTGCGTCATCCAATTGGTGCGCTACACCCTGCTGGCCAACGGCGTGCCGGATGCGGCAGCCCTGATTGTAAAGGCCGGGTTGATAATCCTCGCGGTTTATATCCAGCAACGCGCCAGCAAGGGGTGAGACATGAGCAGCATTGCAACCAGACTGCGTTTTCTCGGGCCATTCGCCCCGCGCTCCAACCTTGATCTTGCCCGGCTCGGCGTCATAACGGTGCTGGTCGGTCTGATCTTGTTTGGTGCGCTGCGCTACGACAATTTCATGGCGCCGTTCAACGCACTGTCCTTCATGCGCTACAATTCAATGTTCGCATTGATCGCCCTAGGTATGGCGCTGGTCATCATGACTGGCGGGATCGATCTGTCAGTCGGCGGCACAGCCGCGATGTCCAGCGTGGTGGCAGCGATGTTGTCGCCCTATAGCTGGGAGGCGGGCCTTGTAGGCGGGGTAGCGGCAGGTCTGGCTGTCGGCTTTATCAACGGTATCGTGATCACTCAGCTGCGGATCCAGCCCTTTATAGCGACGCTGGCGACGATGCTGGCAGCCTATGGCAGCGGTTTGCTGCTCGCCGACAACCAGTCGATCTCGGTCTCCTATGACACTGGCTTTACCGAAATCGGCCAGGGCGATTTTTGCGGTGTGCCGATCCCGGCGTGGATCACTCTGTTCATCTACATCTGTGGATGGCTGATGTTAGAGCGCCATCCGATAGGTCGTCGTATCTTGGCCATAGGTGACGGCGAGGCCACCGCCAGGCTGATGGGTTTGAAAGTTGAGCGGATCCTGATGAGCGTTTACATGACCTCTGGCCTGCTTGCTGGCCTGGCGGGTGCGATCCTCGCCTCGCAATTCGGCGCGGGTCAGCCAACCGAAGGCATCGGTTGGGAGTTGTTTGCCATCGCATCTGTGGTCGTCGGGGGCACATTGCTGACGGGCGGGGTCGGCTCAGTCGGTGCGACGCTGGCGGGTGCCATCCTTCTCGCCATGGTCTTCAATATACTGAACTTCGAGAATGGCCTCGGTTGGATTTCGCTGTCGGCCTATTGGCAATCGGTGATCCGGGGCCTGTTCCTGCTGGCGGTCGTCATCTTGCAAGCAAAATTCGCCGACAAAAGAGAAAGTTAACATCATGTCTTTGCAAAGCTTTTACGGAAAATCTGTGCTGGTCACAGGTGCTGGCAAGGGCATAGGCCGAGCGGTGGCAGTCATGCTCGCAGCACGCGGCGCCAAGGTGGTTGCTCTGAGCCGTTCCGTTGCCGACCTCAAAAAACTGGAGTCCGAAATTGGCAGTCGCTCCATTGCGGTTGATCTCGCTGATGCGGTCGCTACGCGCGAAGCGGCCTTGGCGGCAATACCCGTCGACTATCTGGTGAACTGCGCCGGGACGACCACGCTTGAAGCCTTCGTCGACGTCACCGTGGCTTCGTTCGACCATTTGATGGCCGTCAACACCCGCGCACCGCTGATTTTGTCGCAGGAATATGTTCGGTCCCGCATTGCACTTGGCATCGGCGGCGCCATCGTGAATGTGTCGAGTGCATCGGCAACCACCGGCTTTGCCGATCATGCAGCCTATTGTGCCTCTAAGGGTGCGCTTGATGCAATGAGCCGCGTCATGGCCAACGAACTTGGCCGCTACGGGATCCGCGTCAACTGTGTGAACCCGATCATAACCTTGACCGATATGGCGCGAAAGGCGTGGAGCGATCCCGCGAAGGCCGGGCCGATGCTTGCCCGCATGCCGCTTGGCCGCTTTATCGAGGCCGATGAAGTGGCCGAGGCTGTCCTGTTTCTACTGTCTGACCGCGCCGCAGCAGTAAATGGCATCTCGATGCCAGTCGATACCGGATTCGCGATCAGCTAACTGCGGCCTGCTGGGAATTCCAAATATGGAGATAACTGTGACGACCAAACAAAGACTTTCCGGCAAACGCGCGATGATCACCGGGGCCGCGCGGGGCATCGGTCTCGCCTTCGCGAGGGCTTACATCGCTGAGGGTGCCAAGGTTGCCATCTGCGACATCAACATCACCCGCGCCCGTCTGGCTGCCGAATCGCTTGGTGATGCGGCCATCGCCGTCGAAATGGACGTGACGCGCAAGGAAAGCATCACCTCCGCGGTGGTGGAGGTGGCGTTGCGTCTTGGTCGGATCGACATTCTTATCAACAATGCCGCGCTATTTTCTGCGGCCCCAATCAACGAGATCACCGAAGAGGACTTTGATCGCTTGTTCAGCGTTAACGTATTCGGCACGCTTTTTACGATGCAGGCGGTAGCTCAGCAAATGATTGCGACAGGCGGCGGCGGTAAAATCATCAATATGGCATCTCAGGCAGGACGCCGGGGGGAGAGCCTGGTCGCTGTCTACTGCGCCACCAAGGCCGCCGTGATTTCATTGACACAAAGTGCGGGCCTTAATCTGATCAAGCATGGGATAAATGTAAATGCCATCTCTCCGGGCGTGGTCGACGGCGAGCATTGGGATGGCGTCGACTCTTTCTTCGCGAGATACGAGAACAAGGTGCCGGGTCAGAAAAAAAAGGAAGTCGGCGAAGCCGTGCCCTTCGGGCGCATGGGACGCGCGGAGGATTTGACCGGTATGGCGATATTTCTCGCAACGCCAGAGGCCGATTACATCGTCTCGCAGTGTTTTAACGTCGATGGTGGTCAATGGATGAGTTGACGGTGCCGGGAAGAAATAGGCTCGGCACCCTGCGAGCTGTTGTCTCAGGTCACGCCTTAGGATTGCGCGCATAGGGGATGATCTGCTCAAGCGGCAGGTCGACAACGTCCATGGCAATGTCCTTGGGAGCGAAACGGGTCAGGCCTGCGAAACGAGCCGGAAGCGTGCAAAAGCGAAATGGCCCCGCATGGCCGTTTCGGTTCGGGGGTGGGTTTCGCGGGCCTCAGCCCCTTGTTTCATTGGGGTTCGCGTCAAAGCGAAACGAAACGGGTGTTTTCAGCGGTGTCACTGGGAAAGCCTTGCGCCTCGCCCCCCCGAAGACGGTTACAAACAGGAGGGACCCGTTCATTATCAATGGGTTAGGCGGTACAACATTTTGGGCGGAGACAGTTTTTTCGAGAACTCGCTCACCAAATGCATTATGGCGAACCACCCAGACCCAGAACGAAAGCGGGGAGAACTGTCTTCCGACACACTCTCCCCATCATGCCTTTCAGATAGCATGGATATGTTGCATCTGTCGAAGGAAAAAGTGTTGCAACACTTTATGCAGCTGCAGCATTGAGGCGGGACGCGATCTTGGTCAGCGCCAGCTTGTGCTGCCGCCAAGCGGTGGAGCGATCGACGCCCAACTCGTAGGTGATCTCTTTCCAGGGCCTGCGCGCGGCGCGCCACCAGATCAGGTGGCGCTCGTCTTCGCAAAGCCAAAGCACCCAGTCGAAGGTCTGCTCAAGCCGCGAGATGGCGCTGGCCGAGGGCCAGACCCGCATCGGTTCGGGCTCCATCGCGAGGATCTCTTTTTGCGAGCGCACAATCTGTGGCCAGGCGGTCACGTAGCCCTGCACCTTCACAGGCGGCAACTTGCGCAGAGTACGAAAGGCCTCCTCAAAGTGATCGGCGACGGGCGTTGTTGCATAACTCTGGTGGTAAGGGATTATCATCGTGAATCCAAGCGGTTATACCAAAGCGCGCTGATGGTGACTCGTTTTTGGGATTCCCAAATCGTCTGAGATTTGATTCAACATGGCAAATGGAGGAGGTTTGCCATGGCTGGGGTTCGGTTGCGCGACGATTTTGACGG
>Ga0114958_10000261_pt1 | contig 45238 bp, 41 predicted proteins | sample C_130208_EF_Meta_FD_89577 | JGI IMG/M metagenome (GOLD analysis project Ga0114958, IMG submission 89577) | Freshwater microbial communities from Lake Croche, Canada to study carbon cycling - C_130208_EF_MetaG | ecosystem: Environmental > Aquatic > Freshwater > Lake | place: Lake Croche, Canada... | reverse complement strand
TGCCGAGAACAGCTCTTCAACGCGCGCGATGTGGTCATCCATGCTGCCGCCCACATCTAGCAGCATCAAGACCTTGACGTTGTTATGACGCTCGGGCACCATTTTGATGTCAAGGTAGCCTGCGTTGCGCGCAGTGCTCGTGATCGTGTCGTCAAGATCGAGCTCAAAGTCTGAACCTTCGCGGGCAAAGCGACGCAGACGTCGCAAGGCCACTTTGAAATTACGTGTGCCCAATTCAATTGAATCGTCGTAATCCCTAAAGTTGCGTTCGTCCCAAACCTTCACGGCTGTGCGGTTGCCGCCCGAAGCACCACCCACCCGGATGCCCTCAGGATTAAAGCCGCCGTTACCAAAGGGCGAGGTGCCGCCCGTGCCAATCCACTTACTACCACCTTCATGGCGTTCTTTTTGCTCTTCGAGTCGCTCTTTGAACATTTCTAAAAGTTTATCGAGCCCATGTTTTTCTAGCTCGGCTTTTTGTTCGGGTGTGAGGTGTTTTTGCAGCTCTTTGACCAGCCAGTCAAGGGGGATTTTTTTGCCCGGAGGCAAAATTTGCTCAAGACTGCGGTAGTAGCCAGCGAAAGCCCGATCAAAGCGATCAAAGAGTGTTTCATCTTTAATCAGCGTGGTGCGCGCTAAAAAATAAAAATCTTCAAGCGTTGGCGGCATTAAGGGCGTCGAAAGCGCTTCAAGCAGGGTCAGGTACTCTTTCACCGAGACCTTGAGTTTTTGGGTGCGCAGATGGTAGAAAAAATCAACAAGCATGGCGTTTGAGCTGATAGGTTAGGTGGTCGCGAACCTCTGGCCATTCTCCGGCGATGACGCTGTACATGACGGTGTCGCGTACGGTGCCATCACGGCGCAAGGCATGATGGCGGATCGCGCCATCGCGTTTGGCCCCGAGCCGTTCGATGGCGCGCTGTGAGGCGTAGTTAAAATTGTCGGTGCGCCAACCGACGACACCTGCACCCAGCGTATCAAACGCGTGAGTCAGCAAAAGTAGTTTGCAGGCGGTGTTGACGTGCGTGCGTTGCTGGCTTTTAGCGTACCAGGTGTGGCCGATTTCAAGACGTGCAACCGGGGCAATGATGTCGTGGTAACGAGTCGTACCCAGAATTTTTTCTGATGCCTCTTCTTTGACCACGAAAGGCAGCATGTGTCCGGCCGCCAAGCCTTCAAGCGCCAGCTGAATGTAGCTTGAAGTTTGCTCGGGCTCGGGTACCGACGTGACGCGCAAGTTCCAGAGCTCTCCGTCGCGTGCTGCCGCAGTTAAGCCCTCGGCGTGCGCGTGCTCAAGTGGCTCGAGGCGTACGCCCCACCCTTGCAGGGTACAGGGCGAGGGTGGCGTCTTAAAGCCTTGAGGGTTAGCCATTGTTTGAACCAGAGGGTCGACGAGTGCTACTGCGTGTTACAGCGGCCAGACGCTCGAGCAATTGCAAGTCTTGCTCGTTTTTTAGTAGTGCGCCGGCCAGCATTGGCACCGAAGTGGCTGCATGGGCGTCAATTTCTGCGGGGCTCACGTCTTCGGCGATTAACAGACGCAACCAGTCAAGAAACTCAGAGGTCGAGGGCTTTTTCTTGAGGCCTGGCGCTTCGCGCAGTGCAAAAAACGTGTCGAGTGCTGCGCGCAAAACATCGGCGTGCAAGTGAGGAAAATGTACGTCAACAATGCTGCGTAAGGTGTCGCGGTCAGGAAAACGAATGTAATGGAAGAAGCAGCGGCGCAGAAAAGCGTCAGGCAGATCTTTTTCGTTGTTTGAGGTGATGATCACCAGCGGGCGGTGTACCGCGCTAATCGTTTCACGTGTTTCGTAAACGTGAAATTGCATTTGGTCGAGCTCGCGCAATAAGTCATTGGGAAACTCGATATCGGCTTTATCAATTTCATCGATCAGAAGAACAACGGGACTGGGTGCCGTAAAGGCCTGCCACAGTACGCCCTGCATGATGTAATTGCGAATATCTTTGACTTTTTCTTCGCCTAGTTGTGAATCACGCAAACGCGACACCGCGTCATATTCGTAGAGGCCCTGGTGGGCTTTGGTGGTCGATTTGATGTGCCATTGCAGCAGGGGCCGGTCAAGTGCCGCGGCAACCTCTTCAGCCAACATTGTTTTGCCGGTACCAGGCTCGCCCTTAATGAGCAGGGGGCGCTGAAGTGTCAAGGCGGCATTCACCGCCAACTTAAGGTCGTCAGTGGCGACGTAGCGCTCGGTTCCGTCAAAGCGTTTCGTTTGCTCGGGGTTCGGGGTCGAAGTAGTCATGAAGGGGCCGCTAGGTAAAGGTTCAGTGATCAAGGTAGGGGTTACGAAATTTAGTTTCGCCAATTATCGTACAATCTCAACGTTTTGCGGCCGAGAGTATGCTCGGGTTGTTGTTCTGGTGTGACCAGAGCTCTTTTAGATGAAGTTGTCCAAAACCATGTATCCAAATCAGATGCGTAGTGGTAGTGCGTCGATTACTCGGCGACTTCCCCAGATTTTTGCGGGCTTAACAGTTGTAGTTTCCTGTGTGTTTGCCCCAAACAGCACCGCTGCAGAAGCCGTTGTTGGCAACGCTGAAGCTGCCAAATCAAAAGTGTCGATGTGTATCGGTTGCCATGGTATTCCGGGTTATCGCGCGAGTACCCCTGAGGTGTACTCAGTGCCGATGATTGCAGGCCAAAATGATGCCTACCTTCAGGGGGCTCTGCGTGCCTACGCAGCAGGCGAACGAACCCATCCGTCCATGACTTCTGTGGCAGGCAGCCTGTCAGATCAAGATATTGCCGATCTGGCTGCTTATTACTCCAAACTTAAATAATCGGGGGCGTCCATGAAACATCTTAAGCGTGCTCTCTGGGGCGTTGTAGTACTGATCAGTTCGGGTCTGGCTCAAGCCGCCGATCTCTCTGCTGGTAAAGCCACCTGGGAAAAACTCAACTGTGCCTCGTGTCACGGCGCTGATGCCAAGTCGCCCATTTTGCCCGCCTATCCGGTGTTGGCAGGTCAGCATGCCGACTTTTTAGCGCATGCGTTGAAAGCCTACCAACGCGGTGCAGCAGGTGCGCCGGCAAGTGCCAACATTCGCAAAAATGCCGTAATGGGTGCCTTTGCAACGCAATTGTCTAAGCAAGACGTTCAAAATGTGTCTGCTTGGCTGGCCTCGCAGCCTGGGCCGCTGGCAGTGCGTAAGTAAAAACGCTGTATCGTAAGCACTAAAACCGCCTGAGGGCGGTTTTTTTTAGTCGCGACTGGCCCGTTGCCTGATGAGTTCGATGTAGGCGTCGCTATCCAAAGGTGTGCCAAGACGCTGGGATTCCCAGACGACCTGCCCAAGGCACTCCATGATCTGATGGACTGCCTCGTGTCCGTTCGAGACCCTTGCCATGGTTTCGAACGCTTGTTTGATGCCGCGCGGGTGATCGATCGAGAGTTGCTCGGCGATTGCCAAATGCATAGACAGGTGCAAAAAGGGGTTGCTACGACCCTCTTCGACCTTAAACTCTGCTGTTAAGGCGTCTGAACTTTCAAGAATTTGGTGGTATTCGGGATGTTGCTTGATCCAGTCTAAGGCGATGGCTTCGAGCGGGGTCAAGAGTTCGTGGGCGCGGTCTTTACGCCAGGCGTTAACAAAAAATTCTCGAACTTGGTCGCGTGACGGGTTAAACATGAGGCTCCATGACAGAATTTCGCATGCATGCATACAATTCTGTCCATATAGTGAAACAATAGACCATAAGTGCCCAAGTATAGGGCATACCCCAATGTAACAATACCCACGACGGTGCAGAATCTTTCTCATGCAGGTGAGGGGACAAGGCTCTGCATGAGCAAGCTGGCAGCATCGGCTTTATTATAAAAATAAGCACGTTTCTAATAAAAATAAATCGCACAACGGCCGGCACCTTGGTGTCGGCCGTTGTCGCTTATACCCTGTAACTTGTATAGTTTAGGCGATCATGCGCACTGCTCCGGCGTACCCTCGAACCCGCTACTGGCGTCATAACCTTCTGTTCATTGGGGGCTTACTGTGCGTTTGGTGCTTGGTAACGTTCATCCCTGCTTATTTCGCACTCGAACTCAGCCAATATTTTATTTTCGGCTGGCCGTTTTCATTCGGCATGGCCGCCTTTGGCGCTCCACTTATCTTTTTGTTGATTGTTGGGCTCTATGCCTGGCGGATGGCGAGTCTAGACAAAAGTGCTCGGCGCAACGCAAAAGAAGACGACTAAGTGTCACAAGAATCCTCCTCACAGCGAAGCTTTCACGCACAATTATTTCGGGGTTATGCGGCGTACACCCTCGGGTTTTGTTTTCTGGTGATGGTGTTAGCTCTGCTCGAACTCATGGGGTTGGCGAGGCATTGGATTGGCTATGCTTTTTTGCTCGTGACCGTTGCGTTGTACGCGGGCATTGGAATTATGTGCCGTACTTCAGATCCGGTTGAATACTATGTTGCTGGCAGACGAGTGCCCGCAGTCTTTAACGGAATGGCAACTGCTGCTGATTGGATGTCGGTCGCCTCGTTTATCGGTGTGGCCGGCACCCTGTATCTGACGGGCTATAACGGGTTGGCGTACATTTTGGGATGGACTGGCGGATACGTTCTGGTGGCGCTTTTTTTAGCGCCTTATCTGCGAAAGTTTGGTCGCTATACCATCCCAGATTTTTTGGGGGCTCGTTTTGGCGGTAATTGGCCCAGAATGCTCGGGGTGCTTTGCGCCGTATTGTGTTCGTTTACCTACCTGGTCGCCCAGATTTATGGTGTCGGCATTATCACCACGCGCATGACAGGAATTTCGTTTGAGCTCGGGATTTTCATCGCCTTGGGTGGCGTATTAGTCTGTTCTTTTTTGGGTGGCATGCGCGCGGTCACCTGGACACAAGTCGGGCAGTACATCATTTTGTTGATTGCTTATTTAGTACCAGTTGTCTGGCTGGCGGTGAAGCAAACGGGCGAGCCAGTGCCACAGGTGGCCGCGAGTTCTGTGTTGCAACAAGTCACCGAGCGTGAACGCGAACTGAGCGTCGACGCCGGTGAACTTTCTGTTCGTGCGCTTTGGCAACTACGTTCTGAAATGATGCAAGCGCGCGTGTCAGGCTTACCCGAGACCCACGAAACAGAAGCACAAAAACTTCGTCTTCAATTATTGCGTGCACGAGCCAATGATGCTCCCATGAGCGAGGTACGTAATCTTGAGCGCGAGCTGACGGCGTATCCTAAATCGATTGAAGTGGCTCGCATGGTCTGGTCCAAGGCCCGAGACGATTACGCTGTGCGCGCGACCGCACCACAGCCACATGCCACCCCTTTCGCGAGCCGAGCGTTTGAGACCACCGATGCGGTGAGAAATAATTTTCTGGCCATTGTGTTGTGCCTCATGATGGGGACAGCAGGTTTGCCACATATATTGATGCGCTCGTTTACGACACCGTCGGTCGATGCCGCTCGTAAGTCTGTGTTTTGGTCTTTGCTGTTTATTCTTCTGCTTTATCTGATGGCACCAGCCTTAGCGATTTTGGTCAAGTTTGAAATTTATTCGGATTTAGTCGGGACGCGGTTTGCAGATTTGCCGAGCTGGGTGCATGCGTGGTCTGCGGTGGATCGCTCTTTACTCAACATTTTGGATCTCAACCAAGATGGCATTGTGCAACTGGCGGAGATTCAGATGGGAGCCGATGTGGTTGTGTTGGCTGGCCCTGAAATTGGCGGTTTGCCGTATGTTGTGTCGGGTCTGGTGGCCGCTGGGGCGCTCGCAGCCGCTTTGTCGACGGCGGATGGTTTGCTGCTCACATTGTCGAGTGCGTTATCGCACGACACGCTGTTTAGAGTGATGTCACCAAAGATGGGGGCGGGTCGTCGTGTACTACTTTCTAAAATATTATTGCTGATTGTTGCCTTTGCAGCGGCCTGGGCTGCAACACGAACGCCAGCCGATATTTTATTTTTGGTAGGTGCCGCCTTTTCTTTTGCGGCAGCGACTTTTTTTCCGGTGTTGGTGATGGGCATTTTTTGGAAAGGTGCGAACAAGTGGGGTGCCTGCTGTGGCATGTTGGCGGGTCTGGGTATTACCTTTATCTATATGGTGCAGGCTCAACCGTGGTTGCGGCATTGGGTGTTGGGTGTATCGACTAGCGAGCCAATAAAGTTGTGGTGGGATATTCAGCCCATCGCGGCGGGGGTATTTGGGGCACCTGTGGCGTTCGCGGTGATCGTACTGGTGTCTCTGATGACCAGGCGCCCGAATCTTGTCACCGACGCGTTGGTCGACGATTTAAGGCGACCTGACTAAGCGGTCTACCTGTGAGGAAAAGGCGCCTCAGTTCTGTTTGTTAGACCAGTGCTTAGGCCAACCTCGATTTAACTTAAGCTCTGGTAATTCGTTGCGGCTCAGGCGGGCAGTTTGAGCAGCGCGAGCAGGGCACCGGCCCCACCATAGGCTTTGGGCGCTTGCGCGAACGCACTGACTGCCGGTAGCTGCTTGAGCCATTGCCTCACCCGCAGGGGCAACACCGGCTGGCCGTTTGCAGATCCGTAACCGACGCCGTGAATAATACACACGCAACGCGTGGCATGGCTTTGGCTGTTTTGAATAAAAGTCACTAAAGCGTCACGCGCTTGATCGCTGTTTAAGCCGTGTAAATCTAGGCGCGCACCGATTGGCCAAAACGCTCGTGCAAGTTGACGCAAGACCGACGGGCCAATCCCTGTCGCTGCCCACGCGAGTTCGACCTCAGCATCTTTTTGCAGCTCGGCGCCATCGGATAAGCGTTCAGAGCGCGTGCGCGTTTCTCCGACCGCGCGTTGGCGGCGTTCAGTAAATTGCGCGGTCTCGGCTAGGCCAGAGGACGACTTGAGTAAAAGTCGATTTTGCCCTTTGTTAAGAGGCTGAACCGCCCGAACAGCCTGCTCAAAGAGCCTGTCGCGAGCAATCGTGGATGCGGGCTGTTCTGATCCTGACGATTTTGAGCCAGGGGGCGTCTGAAGCGGTTTTGTTTGCGGCTTAGCGCTAACCTGAGCTTTTTCGCTGGCACGGGCGGCCGCTTCGCTCAGGCGCTTCAGGTCGGCTAGCCCCGCTTTATGATTGCGCATTCTCCAGCCAGCGTTGTGCATCGAGCGCGGCCATGCAGCCTGTTCCGGCGCTCGTAATGGCCTGGCGATAGACGTGATCTTGCACATCGCCGGCTGCAAAAACACCTGGAACTGAAGTCATTGTTGCCAAGCCTGATAAGCCACTTTTGGTCACGATATAACCATTCGTCATATCAAGTTTGTCTTTGAAAATGCCAGTATTCGGCTCGTGGCCAATCGCAATAAACACCCCTGTGACAGCCAAATCCTGTGTTTTGCCTGAATCAGTGGCTCGTAAACGTACACCTGTCACGCCCGTGGCATCACCCAGCACTTCATCAAGAGTGTGAAAGGCAGCGATTTTCATGTTTCCATTGGCGACCTTGTCCATCATTTTGTCGATCATGATGGGTTCAGCCCTGAACTTGTCACGACGGTGAACCACTGTGACGCTGCGGCAGATGTTTGAAAGGTACAAGGCCTCTTCGACGGCGGTATTGCCACCACCAACCACGATGACATCTTGATTTTTGTAAAAGAAGCCATCACAGGTGGCGCAACCCGAAACACCACGACCCATAAAGGCTTCTTCTGAGGGCAGCCCGAGGTATTTTGCTGAGGCGCCTGTGGCGATAATCAGTGCGTCGCAGGTGTATTCGGTGCCACCATCGCCCGTTAAGCGAAACGGACGCGTTGAAATATCGACGTTTGAGATATGATCAAACACCATTTCGGTGTTAAAGCGCTCGGCATGTGCGGCAAAGCGCTGCATGAGATCAGGACCTTGAACGCCTGCAGCGTCGGCAGGCCAGTTGTCAACGTCGGTAGTCGTCATGAGTTGGCCGCCCTGGGCGTGACCGGTAATCATGACCGGATTAAGATTGGCACGAGCTGCATACACGGCTGCCGTATAGCCGGCTGGACCCGATCCCAGAATTAGAACTTTGGCATGTTTTGGCGTTGTCATCAGGAATTTCCTCGAGTTTAAGCAGGCAATTATAATATTCCTTATGCCTAGATCTTCTGTTGCCCCTACCGTCGCTCCGCGCGCCACCCGTAACACCCGAAACGGGCCCTCGGCGCTTCAGTCTAAGTTGCTGTCGCTGATGCGCGAAGCGCGCTGGATTCTGTTTGCGGTGTTGGCGGCCTGGCTGACGTTGGTGCTGTCCACCTGGAGCCTGACCGATCCCGCTTGGTCTCATTCGGCCGGACGCGACATCGAAGTGTTGCGTAATCGAGGCGGCTGGGTGGGGGCGTATACCGCAGATATTTTGCTCTACCTGTTCGGGTATTCAGCTTGGTGGTGGGTTGTTTTGCTACTGCATCGCGTCCACGCAGGGTATTTGCGCTTAGCAACCCAAATCCGGGCGCGTGGTGAACCCGAGGCGCTCGCCCGTGTGCGTTGGGAGCAAGGCATCGGGTTTGCGATGGCGTTGCTGGGTTCGGTTGGGCTTGAGGCTTACCGCTTAAGTTCTTGGGGCATGCAGCTGCCGGGGCGCACCGATGTCACGAGCGGAGCCGGCGGTGTCATCGGGAGCACGTGGTCTGGATTTTTGTCTCAGGCTGTCGGATTTTCGGGTAGTACGGTGATTTTGATTGCTTTGATAGCCTTGGGTATCAGTTTGTTTTTTAGTTTTTCTTGGCTCAATGTCGCTGAAAAAATTGGCCAAGGTTTTGAGTGGGTAGTGTTCAAGATCAAAAATGTTCAAACCGCAAGGTTGGATCGCCGCGTAGGACAGGTGGCCCAAGCGGTACGCCATGAGCAGGTTGAAGCAAAACAAGAAAAGACTGTTCACGAGCACCCGATTCGCATCGAACCGGCGATTGTTTCCGTTCCTAAATCTGAACGGGTTCAAAAAGAGAAGCAACACACGCTCTTTGCCGAGCCGGCTGCAGCGGGTAGCTTGCCCGCACTGAGCCTGCTCGACCCCGCTCCTGAAGCGTTTGAAACGGTCTCTGACGAAACCATCGAATTTACCTCTCGGCTAATCGAAAAGAAACTGGCGGATTTTGGCGTTGAAGTGCACGTGGTCGCGGCGCAGGCTGGCCCTGTAATCACACGCTATGAAATCGAGCCGGCAACCGGTGTGAAGGGCAGTCAGATCGTCAATTTGGCAAAAGATCTGGCGCGCGCGCTCAGCTTGGTGAGTATCCGCGTGGTCGAAACCATTCCAGGTAAAAACCTGATGGGTTTTGAGTTGCCGAATCCGCGCCGGCAGATGGTTAAGCTCTCTGAAATCTTAGGTTCACAAACGTATTACTCAAGCCATTCTGTGGTCACCATGGCCTTGGGCAAAGACATTGCTGGTCACCCTGTGGTCGCTGACTTAGCAAAAATGCCGCATTTGCTTGTGGCTGGCACGACAGGCTCGGGTAAGTCGGTTGGGATTAATGCCATGATCTTGTCTTTACTGTACAAGGCCGATCCGTCGCAAACGCGCTTGATTTTAATTGACCCAAAAATGCTTGAGATGAGTGTTTACGAAGGGATCCCACACTTATTGGCACCGGTGGTGACCGACATGCGCCAAGCAGCGAACGCCTTGAACTGGTGCGTTGGCGAGATGGAGAAACGCTATCGCCTGATGAGTAAGCTCGGTGTGCGCAACCTCACTGGCTTCAATACCAAAGTGCGTGATGCGATCAAGCGCGAAGAGCCTATCCCCAATCCGTTTTCTCTGACCCCCGATGCCCCAGAGCCACTCAAAGAGTTGCCTACGATCGTAGTGGTGATCGATGAGCTTGCCGATCTGATGATGGTGGTCGGTAAAAAAATTGAAGAGCTGATTGCACGACTGGCTCAAAAGGCAAGGGCTGCGGGCATTCATTTAATTTTGGCTACGCAGCGGCCAAGCGTCGACGTGATCACTGGTTTGATCAAAGCAAATATCCCAACACGCATTTCGTTTCAAGTATCTTCAAAAATCGATTCACGCACTATTCTTGATCAGATGGGTGCCGAGGCGTTGCTGGGTCAGGGCGACATGTTGTATATGCCGTCTGGTACCGGTTTGCCGATCCGGGTGCATGGCGCGTTCGTGTCCGACGAAGAAGTACATCGTGTTGTTGAATCCCTGAAGGCACAAGGCGAGCCTGATTATATTGACGGGCTGCTTGAAGGCGGAGTCGAGGGTGAAACGGGGGATGGCGTGAGCAGTGTTACGGGCTTTGCCGACGCCGAGACAGACCCGATGTACGATCAAGCCGTTGAGATCGTCTTGAAGCACAAGCGTGCATCAATTTCACTGGTGCAGCGTCATTTGCGAATTGGCTACAACCGTGCTGCGCGTTTGCTTGAACAGATGGAAAACAGCGGCATGGTGTCTACGATGCAATCTAACGGTAATCGCGAGATCTTAGTGCCCACCGCCAACAAAGAGGATTAACAGCTATGTTTCTTAGCACTTGGACAAAAGGGTTGTTGAGTTCGGTGCTATGTGCGGTGTGCCTATTAGGCAGCCAGGCTTGGGCGGCTTCGGCACAAGAACAATTACAAAGTTTTGTATCGCAGGTGCAGGCGGCGACGGGTAATTTTTCGCAATATACGGTGGGCACGCAGGGGCAAACCAAACCGGCGCAAAGTGGCCAGTTTTCGTTTCAGCGGCCAGGGCGCTTTAAGTGGGACGTACTCAAACCTTATGCGCAGCAAATCGTCTCTGACGGAAAGCAATTGTTTCAGTTTGATCCTGACCTGAATCAGGTGACAGTACGTCAGGTTGATCAAGCCATTGGCGCCTCACCTGCGGCGATTCTTTTTGGCTCGGGCTCGCTTGAGCAGTCGTTTACGGTGACAACGCTACAAGACAACGAGGGGTTGTCGTGGCTGCGTGCCAAGCCTCGTAACGGTGAGGCGGGTTTTGCGTATGTTGATCTTGGGTTTGCTGGTGGTTTACCTGCTCGTATCGTTTTATTAGACGCGTTTGGACAAAGTACCCACATTGAGCTTTCGGGTTTGAAGCCCAACCCAGTATTGCCTGCCGAGGCATTTCGCTTTGTGCCCCCGCCCGGTGCTGACGTTGTGCGCATGCAGTGAGCGTGCGCGATGACTGATCTGTTCAAAACCTCGCCTCTGCCACCACTTGCCGAGGCCTTGCGGCCGGGCACGCTTGACGAGGTGATTGGTCAACGCCACTTGCTCGGGCCGGGTAAGCCGTTGCGCGTAGCCTTTGAGTCTGGGCGGCCGCATTCGATGATCTTATGGGGCCCGCCCGGCGTGGGCAAAACCACGCTGGCGCGGCTCACGGCCAATGCGTTTGACTGTGTCTTTATTGCGTTGTCAGCAGTGTTTGCTGGTGTCAAAGAGATTCGCGCCGCCATGGAAGCTGCACAGTTGAATCTTGACCAGTATCAGCAGCGGACGCTGTTGTTTGTTGACGAGATTCATCGGTTTAATAAGTCGCAGCAAGACGCCTTGTTACCGTTTGTCGAGTCGGGTTTAGTCACGTTTATTGGCGCGACAACTGAAAACCCTTCTTTTGAGGTGAACTCTGCGTTGCTTTCACGCGCGCAAGTGTATGTGCTTGAGTCATTAAACGAGGCCGAGTTGCGTGAATTGCTTTCACGCGCGCAGCAAAAAGTGCTCACTGATCTGATTTTTGACGAGCCCGCAATCGACACGCTCGTGGGTTATGCCGATGGCGATGCGCGCCGCTTTTTAAATTTGCTTGAGCAGGCAGCAACGGCGGCACACAATGCCAGTAAAACTTGTATCGACTTGGCACTAATACAAAATGCGTTAAGTATGAACTCGCGCCGCTTTGATAAAGGCGGAGATAATTTCTACGATCAGATTTCGGCCTTGCATAAATCGGTGCGCGGCTCAAACCCCGACGCGGCGCTTTATTGGTTGACGCGTATGCTGGATGGTGGTGCTGATCCTAAATATCTGGCGCGACGCATTGTGCGGATGGCGTGGGAAGACATTGGCCTGGCCGATCCACGCGCGATGCAAATTGCCAACGATGCTGCGCAAACCTTCGAACGTCTGGGTTCGCCTGAAGGCGAATTAGCACTTGCGCAGGCTACAATTTATTTAGCTGTTGCAGCAAAGAGTAATGCTGGTTATAACGCCTACAATCAAGCGATGGCGTTTGTGAAGCACGATCAATCGCGCGCTGTTCCTGTGCATCTGCGCAATGCGCCAACTAAACTGATGAAAGAGCTTGGGTATGGTCACGCGTACCGCTACGCACATGACGAGCCCGAGGCTTACGCTGCCGGAGAAAGTTATCTGCCTGACGGAATGCCCGAGCCCGCTTGGTACCAACCCGTTGCCCGCGGTCTTGAAGCCAAGATCGTTGAAAAAATAGCGCACCTGCGCGAGCTTGACCGACAAGCCCGAAAAACTCAAGGATCAAACTGATGGACTGGCTCGATGCACACACACTGGCGCGTATTCAATTCGCATTCACAGTGAGTTTTCATATTATTTTTCCGGCCTTTTCGATCGGTTTAGCCAGTTATCTTGCCGTGCTGAACGGCTTGCATTTAATGACAGGGCGAGCCGTCTTTTTGGATTTATTTAATTACTGGAAAAAAATCTTTGCGATCGCCTTTGGCATGGGTGTGGTGTCGGGCCTGGTGATGAGTTACGAGTTTGGGACCAACTGGAGCGTGTTTGCAGATAAGACAGGTCCGGTTCTCGGCCCGTTGATGGGCTATGAGGTGATGTCAGCGTTTTTTCTTGAGGCCGGTTTCTTGGGTGTCATGCTGTTTGGACGCTCGCGCGTAGGCCCACGCCTGCATTTTTTTGCCACGGCGATGGTGGGACTCGGGACCTTCATGTCTGCGTTTTGGATTTTGTCGGTCAACAGCTGGATGCAAACCCCTGCGGGCTTTAGTCAAAACGCAGCCGGGCAATTTGTGGTCGAAAGCTGGCTTGAGGTGATCTTTAATCCTTCTTTTCCCTACCGCTTAGTGCACATGGTGTTGGCGGCTTACCTGACCACAGCCTTTGTCGTTGGTGGGGTTGCAGCGTTTCACTTGTTGAAAATGCGTCTGCAAAAAGTAACTCTTGCCACGCCCGAGCGCTTAGCTTCTCAGTTGGCCGTGCGCACGATGTTTTCGATGGCGATGTGGATGGCAGCCTGTGTTGCCCCGCTGCAAATTTTAGCGGGTGACCAGCACGGGCTCAATACCGTAGAGCACCAGCCGCGAAAAATTGCTGCAATCGAAGGGCATTACGAAACCCAAGCGCGCGCGCCGCTCATTTTGTTTGGCGTACCGAACAGCAAAGAAGAGCGCATGGATTACGTCGTTGAAATTCCCTACCTTGGTAGCTTGATTTTGACCCACACTTTAGACGGTGTCATTCAAGGTATGAAAGAGTGGCCACCCTCTGAGCGGCCTCCAATGGGTATTGTGTTTTATGCATTTCGCGTGATGGTGGGGATCGGTATGCTGATGCTTGGCCTGGGGCTCTGGAGCCTTTGGTTGCGATACCGTGGCAAACTCTATGACACAGTGTGGATGCATCGTGCTGCCCTTTGGCTAGGGCCATCTGGTTTTGTGGCTGTGTTGGCGGGCTGGGTGGTGACCGAGGTCGGGCGTCAACCGTACACGGTGTACAACCTTTTACGCACAACTGACTCGGCCTCGTCAATTCATGCGACGGCTGTAGCCGGTTCGCTGATTGCGTTTGTGTTGGTTTATTTTGCGCTCTTCGGAGCAGGCGTGGTGTACATCTTGCGCTTAATGCGGCAGGCGCCTGAGACTGGTCACAGTGAGTTGCCTTTGAATGAGCCTGTTCGCGCAGGCGGAATTCTGCCGGGCTCAGCGTTGATGGGTGCCCCAAGTGCACAGACGTTAAAGGACCAGCCATGACGATTGACTATGCCTTGATTTGGGCCGGCCTGATTGCTTTCGCGGTCTTGGCGTATATCGTGCTCGATGGGTTTGACCTCGGGGTTGGGATTCTGTTTCCGTGGGTGAAGGGCCAGGTACATCGCGATCAGATGATGAATTCTGTTGCTCCGGTATGGGATGGCAACGAGACGTGGTTGGTACTCGGTGGGGGCGGGCTCTTCGCGGTGTTTCCACTGGCTTATTCGATCATTATGCCGGCTTTGTATGCCCCGTTTATTTTGATGCTATTGGCCTTGGTGTTCAGAGGTGTAGCGTTTGAGTTTCGCTTCAAAAGTCGCAGCCACCAATGGTTCTGGGATTTTGCTTTTACCGGGGGGTCCACTGTCGCGGCTTTTGCGCAAGGTGTTGCGATGGGTGCTCTCGTTCAAGGGATCCCAGTTGTCGGGCGTGCTTACGCCGGGGGCTGGTGGGATTGGTTGTCGCCTTTTAGTTTGCTCACGGGCTTAGCATTGGTGGTGGGCTACGCACTGCTTGGTGCAACCTGGTTAATGCTTAAAACCGACGGCCATGTGGCGCAGCAAGCGTCGCGTGCAGCGCGTGTGCTTGGGATCGCGCTGTTAGGCTTAATCGTTGTGGTGAGTCTCTGGACCCCCTTTTTACATGAGCACTTTATGCGCAAATGGTTTGCCTGGCCGGCGATGGTGTTTGTCGCGCCCGTGCCGATTCTTGTCTCAGTGTGTGCGTTACTTTTTTTTAAAGGCGTGTCTCAAGACAAACCGTTAATGGCGTTTTTGTCGGTGCAGGGCCTATTTATCTTGTCTTACGTGGGGCTTTTGATCAGCTTTTTTCCGTACATTGTCCCGTCAGCGGTTACGCTTTGGCAGGCGGCGGCACCCGATAAAAGTCTCAAGTTTTTACTGGTTGGGGCCGTCGTGTTGCTGCCAATGATTCTGGCTTACACCGCGTATGCGTACTGGGTGTTTCGCGGAAAGGTAGGCCCCGCCCATCACTATCACGGGTAAGGCAGGCACCGAGCGTGCGACGCTTGCCTTTTTAACAGCAAGGTTTTCCAGAGAAAGCGATGAAACGTTGGGCTTGGTTGGTGCTGATCTGGGTGTTAAGCGTGGGCGCGCTCGGTATCGTGGCGTGGTTGCTCAGGCGTTTACAATATCTGCTTCATTAGCTTATTGAAGCCTACAGACCATGCTTGACCCAGCTTTGTTGCGTAAAGACCTAGATGCTGTTGTGCGTCGTCTGGCGAGCCGTGGCTTTGCCTTTTCTCTTGAGTCGTTTAATGCACTTGAGGCTCGCCGCAAAGCGGTGCAGACTGAAACTGAAAATTTGCAGGCGCAACGCAATGCGTTCGCCAAACAGATTGGTGGCCTGAAATCACGAGGCGAAGACGCCTCTGCTGTGATGGCTCAGTCTCAGGCGATTCCGGTGCGGCTCAAGGCGCTCGAGCAAGAGTTGGCTGATATCCAGCAGCAACTCAATGATTTGTTGTTGGCCGTGCCAAACTTGCCGCATGAATCGGTGCCAGTCGGTGCAGATAGCGAGGGTAATATCGAAGTGCGCCGTTGGGTGCCTGTACCCGATACGGTGACTGGCGATCCAAAGCATTTGGGTTTTACGCCGCGCGATCATGTCACGCTTGGCGAAACCTTTGGTCTTGATTTTGATGTGGCAGGCAAACTTTCAGGTGCACGCTTCAGTTTTATGAAGGGCCCAATCGCCCGACTGCACCGAGCGTTGGCGCAGTTCATGCTTGACTTGCAAACTGAACAGCATGGTTACATCGAGTGCTACACACCGTACATCGTCAACGCCTCGACGTTGCTGGGTACGGGGCAGCTGCCCAAGTTCAAAAATGATATGTTTTGGGTAACGCGTGGCGGTGACGAAGCCTCGCTTGATGAGCAAGGCAACGTGATTGCACGCGAAGAACAATACTTAATCTCAACCTCAGAAATCACCTTGACCAGTAGTGTGCGCGACAGCATTGTGCCCGCGTCCGATTTACCAATTCGCTTAACCGCGCACACCCCATGCTTTCGCTCTGAGGCCGGCAGCGGCGGGCGCGACACGCGTGGCTTGATTCGTCAGCATCAGTTCGATAAAGTTGAAATGGTGCAGATCGTGGCGGCTGATACGTCTTACCAGGCACTCGAGCAAATGGCGCAGCACGCTGAAAAGGTCTTACAACTGCTTGGGCTCCCCTATCGCGTTCTATTACTGTGTACGGGTGATATGGGGTTTGGTGCGACAAAAACCTATGATCTTGAAGTGTGGTTGCCCGCTCAAAATACTTGGCGCGAGATTTCATCGGTTTCAAACTGCGAGGCCTTTCAGGCGCGCCGCATGCAAGCCCGCACACGCAACGAGGCTGGCAAAACAGAGTTTGTACACACCTTGAATGGGTCGGGCTTGGCGGTCGGGCGCGCACTCGTGGCAGTCTTAGAAAACTATCAGCAAGAAGACGGCAGCGTTGTAGTGCCCGAGGTACTGCGGTCGTATATGAGCGGCGTTGAACGGCTGAGCGCCAGATAAGCCACAAAAGCTAGATTAGTTACTCAGGGCGTTTAAGGGACTATCGGCGGTCATTGTCGCGTTTGTGATGGCCGTGCCCATGGCCCCGACCACGAGGGCCGCCATAATTGCCCGGACCCACAAATATTGGGGCGCCGTAGACTGGTGCTGGTGCATAATAAACCGGCGCCGGTCCGTAATAGGGTCTAGGTGCCGGAGCATAGTAAACCGGTGCCGGGCGATAGACCGGGGCGCCAATAATAATGGGCGGCAGGCCAATGATCACACCGAAAGTGGGTCCTGCCAAAACTACATTTGCACTCAAGGACCCAATGACAGTCATTGACAGAGTTAACAGAATTCTTTTCATTTTGTCGCTCCCTTGACTCGGGGCACCACTTTTAGTGCCCCCGCTGCTTGCAACCGAGTATGGTGTTCTCGTTGCTTACACTTTCTATTCTAGGCGGGTCGGGGCTAAAGTCTAGGCCTCTGCTGCGAACACGTGTTTCAGGTGATTACAGTTGATGGTTTAATTCGAGGGCGACGCCTTGTGTATGACCTGCATTGATCCTTTTACTGGCGAGCTGATAATATTTAATATGATCATGATTGACCCTACCCTCTGCCCCATTTGCAAAAGTTCTAATGCTTGTGGCATCGAACGCGCCCGCATCACGGGCGATCATACTGAACGTTGCTGGTGCTTTGATACTGTGATGTCTGAAGATGTGTTGGAGCAGGTGCCCGACGAAGCAAAAGGTGTGTCCTGTGTTTGTGCCAAATGTGCTGGTGGTGATGTGGAGCAGGTAAATTTCTAGTCCTTTGGCAGTCTTCGACTTTGCCCCCTCCGACCCCTGCGCGATCGAAAAAGAGTTGCGCAGGGTGCGTGCGCTCATGCAACTTGAGCAAAAAGAAGATCAAACGCAATTCAAGCTTAAAAATGCCAAGGCCAGTGTAAAAGAGCGTATGCGGCGCGGGTTAACGTGGTACCCCATCACTATCACGCAAGAAGAAGTTGGCTTTGGCGGCAAAGTGGTGCTTGAGCTAGAGCGCCCAACCGAGCAACAAGGCCTGCACTTGTTTCAGGTGGGCAAAAATGCTTCGCTGTTTAGCAATGCGCCGCCCCACTTGGCGACCGATCGGCCCGTGCTCAATGGCGTCATTACCAGCGTGCGGCGTAATAAGCTACTGCTAGCAACAACCAAAGAAGAGCTTCCCGACTGGGTGCTTGACGGTTACAAACTGGGCATTGATCTCACTTTCGACGAGGTGAGCTACCGCGAGATGGACAGCGCCCTCGACGAAGTGATTGACGCCCACGGAAACCGGCTAGCCGAGTTGCGTGACGTACTGCTGGGTGCCCGTCAGGCGAGATTTCGTGCGCACAAAGCCGACGACCTGTTTTATACCAGTCGCTTGAACGATTCGCAGCTAGCGGCCGTGCGCTTGGCGATCACGGCTCAAGACGTGGCTATCATCCACGGCCCGCCCGGCACTGGCAAAACCACTACCTTGGTGCAGGCCATTTTAGAAACCACGCGGCGCGAACGGCGCGTGTTGGTGTGCGCACCCTCGAATACGGCTGTTGATCTGCTCACCGAAAAGCTGGCTGAGTGCGGTGTCAACGTGATCCGGTTGGGCAACCCGAGCCGCGTATCAGACCTGCTGCTGGAGCACACTCTGGATGCCCGCGTGATGGCTCATTCGAGTTATAGCGAGATGCGCGCGATGCGCCAAACCGCCGAGCAGCAACGCCAAACTGCCAACGAATACATCCGTGATTTTGGCTTCGAAGAGCGGCAGCAACGTCGGTTGCTGAGGGAAGAAGCGCGAATGCTGTTTCAGGCAGCCGACAATTTAGAGCGCTTTATCATCGAGGACGTACTCGAGTCGGTGCAGGTCATCACCAGCACACTAGTAGGTGCCAGTAATCGCAACATTCGGCACCTGATCTTTGAGACCGTCTTTATCGACGAAGCCGCTCAAGCCTTGGAGCCTGGCTGCTGGATTCCGATTGCGAAGGGCAAGCGCGTGATTCTGGCAGGCGATCACCACCAGTTGCCGCCTACTGTAAAAAGCGAACAGGCTGCCCGCGAGGGCCTACGCGAGACGTTATTCGAAAAATGCATTAAGCGGCAGCCCGTCACAGCCCGCATGTTAACCGTACAGTACCGCATGCATGCGCAAATTATGGGATTCAGCTCTGAGCAGTTTTACAGCGGTCAATTAGAGCCGCATCAAACTGTACGCCACGCTGGCTTGGGTGCTTACGACCAGATTTTTATGCACGACCTACCCGTCGAATTTATCGATACGGCAGGCCTTGGTTTCTTTGAGTTCACACTTTCCGAAAGCCGCTCAACGGCTAACCCAGAAGAAGCGGATTTACTGCTCAAGCGCCTCGCCCAGCTTTTGGCGCCTTACGATCAGGCCGAGCACCAGCAAGACTTGCTCACCATCGGCGTGATTGCCCCTTACCGCGCTCAAATTAACTATTTGAAGGACGCCATCGAGCAAATCGACGATCTCAATAGCCTGCTACAGCACCGTATGCTGAGCGTGGGTACCGTCGATTCGTTTCAGGGCCAAGAGCGTGACATCATTGCTATCTCACTGACGCGCAGTAATCACCAAGGTGAAATTGGCTTCCTGTCCGACATCCGCCGTATGAACGTTGGTATGACCCGCGCCCGTCGTAAGTTGCTACTGGTTGGCGACTCGTCTACGCTGATCTCCAATCCGTTTTTCGCAGACTTGTTCGCTTACGTGAAGCACCTTGGTGGCTACCGCACGGCTTGGCAACTTGTGGATGATGCAGGGCCGGGTTGAGGTCAGGGCAGGCAGATACAAAGGTGAAAAAATTTGAGTACAAACAATCTATCATGAGGCTACACAGCAGAAAGAGAGGCGGCGTATTCCGTTACACTAAATTTCTGTTGTAATTTTTCTGTTTTTGTTGCGTCGCATGCAGTTCGGCGGCATCACCCATCCGTTTTCTCTGCATCAATGCGACCCTCTACCTTAGTTTTTTTAGTTGTGCCGCCCCTGATGTGGGCAAGCAATGCCATTGTGGGTCGGATGGCTGCAGGGGCGATCCCCCCAGTTACCTTAAATTTTTTGCGTTGGGTTGTTGCGATTTTGGTTTTGTTGCCTTTTGTGTGGCAGCGTTTAAAACAAGACTGGCCTATTGCCCGACAATCATGGGGGATTTTGGCGGTAACCGGGTTTCTCAGCACCACCACTTACAACGCCTTGCAATATTTAGCGCTCACAACGTCTAGCCCAATCAATATTGCGTTAATTACCGCAGCGGGCCCGATCTTTACACTGTTGATGGGACGTTCATTCTTTCAGGCACCGATTAGCCGGGCAGCTAGCTTGGGCGCTGTCGTGTCGTTGCTTGGTGTGGCCTGGGTGCTGGTTCGGGGTGATGTGCTAAACGCGACCCGGATTTCGTTTGTGCCGGGCGATCTGTTTATGTTGCTCGCGATTGCTCTTTGGGCTTTATATACTTGGTTGCTGCGTAGCCGACCCGCTGACATGTCGGGCTATAGCGTGTTGACAATGCAGATGGCCTGGGGTTTGTTATTTGCAGTACCCATGGTGCTGGCAGAGTTGTTTTGGGGCGGGTACGCTGCAATCGAATGGTCACCCAAGATCTATAGCATGGTGGTGTATGTCGCTTTGGGCCCTGCGCTGCTAGCTTACCTGTGCTACCAGCAAGCAGTTTTACAAACAGGCTCGCAATTGCCAATGTTTTTCTTGAATTTGACGCCGGTATTTGCGGCGTTAATGTCTGTGGTCTTGCTCGGCGAGTTTCCTGAGCTCTATCATATGGTGGGCTTGGTGTTAATCGTGTTGGGGATCGTGCTGGCCAATCTTCCTAAAAAAGCTGATTGATACGGTAAGCTATTTTTGACTTTGAGGTGTTTGATGGTGTCTTTGTTTTTGTTGTCGCTTAAACGTGTTGTGGCGGGCGTAATGTTTAGTGGTGCGTGTCTCATTGCCGCGATGCCTGCACTCGCGAGCGATGTGCAAGGCAAATACCGGGCAACGGTCGAACAAGCCAACCCGCCATTCCCTTTTTTGCAAGGGGCGAATCTGGCTCAGGCCGATGCGGCCTGGCAGCACTATCAACAGAACATGGGTCGGGCCATGTCAGAGTGGGCCAATACAGAGATTAAGCAACCCGCAGGTACAACGCTGTTTTACCCCTTCTCGGGCCCAGACTTTGTGACGGCGGCACATTTGTTTCCGCAAGCCAGCCGTTTTGTGATGGTCGCCATGCAGGCTGCCGGTGAACCCGCGGCCTTAAGCACGATGTCAGCGACGCGGTCGCAAAACTTCCAGGCAAAATTTTTGCGTGAATGGATGAAATTTAGCCGTCTCGCCTTTTTTCGCACTGACGATTTAAACGAAGATCTACGCGACAAATACGCGCAAATTGGTGTGACCACCATTTTGATTACCTTTGCGCTGTACATGGGTTATGACGTTAACGAGGTTTATCCGATTGCGCTTGATCCTCAAAGCGGTCAGTTCATTCAAACAACGGGCGACTGGAAGTCTGTCAGACTGGTCATGAGCAAGGGTGGCAAGCCTGTGACGCTTGATTATGTCAGCCTTGATTTATCTGATTCACATCTTAGCCAAGCTGAACCCATGCGCGCTTGGCTTGAGCGTGAATCGCGTCAGCCTGTATTGCTTAAGGCAGCATCGCACTTATTGCAAGAAACCTATTTTTCAGTTTTACGCGATATGTTGGTGGCCAATGCAAAGATGGTTGTTCAAGACGAAACCGGTTTGAATTACACCTATTTGTCGCAGATTGGGCCGGTCGACTTGTATGGTGGTTTTTTATACCCCCACGAATTATTCAATCGTAAAAAGCAAGAGTCTTTAGCGCAGGCCTATAAAGACTCTAAACATGTTAAGCCCTTACCGTTCGCGTTTAGCTATAACAAAACTACCGAACGCCGTAGCGTGCAAATTGTGCGACGTGCGCAGTAGCCTCACAGCCGCGATTATTGTAAGTGTTGCAGCTTAGGGCTTAAGCGGGCGCGCAAACGCAGTCGCGCTAAAACTGCGTGTTGCGTCGTTAAACCCTTTGGGATCATCGACGAATAAAGCGTGCCCTGGCTTTTCCATGATGTTGACCGTGATCAACTCAGGCGCGCGCTTCGCCAGCAATGCCTCACCTTGTTCTTTGAGCCAAGGCCGTGCAATGTAAAGAACCGGTACATTTTGTTTTTCGAGGGTTTCACGCCAATAGTCGCGCGAGTACGGTTGATTCATCAGTTGGATTGCGACCTTAGGTGGTGCGCGCATGGCTGAATCAAGCACTGCCTGGGCCACCAAAGGAGGCGGAGGTTCGCGATAAATATCTTTGCAAAAAGCGCGAAGGTAAGCCTCGCGTTTTTTGGGGTCATTCATGGTTTGTTGGAAGTTTGACGAACGTCCACCCGGTGGGCGGCCTTCGCCCACTGAATTGTCGATCAGGATCAGGCCTCGTACACCTTTCGGATGGTAGTTTGCCAGGTAGTCGAGTGCTTCGAGCACGCCAAGCGACCAACCCGCCAAAATAAAGTTTTTAACCTTGGCAGCTTTTAAGAATTCGTCCATATCCCGCAGGCGTCTTTGGGGCGCGTGCGATAAGGTCGTCAGTGCAGACAGCCCTTGCGAGCGCGGGTCAAAGGCCAAGACTCTAAACTGATCTGACAGTGCGAGTAATTGTTGCTCGAACACTGCAGCGGGCATCACCCAGCCTGGAATAAAGACGATCGTTTTCTCACCTTGACCTGCTTCAAGATAATGCAAGCGAACGCCGTCTGAGGAGGTAAAGTAGTGGTGGTGAATGGGATTCGCCTGCGCCAGGCCAGTGGTGAGTAGGAGGAGTAGCAAGTAAACTTTGCTCGATAGCGCGGCAAGACGGCTCATCTTTTTATCCCTCGGTTGGACGTCAGCCCGCAGTGTGAGACTGGGTCGAGCGGTACTTGTATGATAATGCAGGACAAGAACGACGAGGTTGCCTTTGTTTGGCCTGAGAAAAAATAAAAGAGAAGCGGATGATAGACGTCAGTGGTAAAACCAAACTTTACGGTATTGTGGCCGATCCGATTGGGCAAGTGAAAGCCCCTGAAATGATGCGCAAGGTATTTGAACAGCGTGGCATTGATGGCGTCCTGATGCCTATGCATGTCGCAGCCAAAGACTTACCTGCCTTCGCGCAAGCTTTGCGTGGCATCCAGAACTTTGGCGGTATGGTCGTGACGGTACCGCACAAAACGACGATCGGTGTGTTGTGTGACGAGATCACCTCGGCTGCTCGCACAGTGGGTGCGGTCAATATTGTGCGACGTGACCCCGATGGGCGGTTGTTTGGCGATATTTTGGATGGCCGTGGTTTTGTGGCGGGCTTGCGCTTGCATGGCATTGAGCCCAAAGGTAAAAAAATCTTGTTAGCGGGGGCGGGTGGGGCGGCAAACGCCATTGCTTTCGCGCTGGCTGAGGCGGGTGCCACGCAATTGGCGGTCTACAACCGTTCAGCCGATAAAGTACGAGCCATGTTTGCGCGCTTGGCCCCGGTCTACTCACAGATTGAATTAGTGCTTGGGACACGCGATCCGCAAGGGTATGACTTGGTAGTTAACGCGACCTCGCTAGGGATGGCGAGTACCGATCCTTTACCACTCGACGCGAGCCTGTTGACTGCAGACCAAACGGTGGCTGAGATCATCATGGCTCCGGCGCTGACGCCGCTTCTTGCCGCAGCACAAGCGAAGGGCTGTCGTATCCAATACGGCGCGCCGATGCTCGCGTGTCAGATTGAATTGATGGCTGATTTTATGGAAGCGAAATAATGCAAACGTACGATTATGTCATCGTGGGCGGTGGTACTGCAGCCTGTATTTTAGCCAACCGTTTGACCGCAGACGGCCGTCATACTGTGCTGATGCTCGAAGCCGGTGGCGAACCCAAAAGTATGTGGATTAATATCCCGGCCGGGTTTACTAAGCTACTCAATGATCCCGCCTATAACTGGCGCTTTGAGACTCAGCCTGAAAAAAATACCTATGATCGTACGATTGCCATCCCGCGTGGCAAGGGCTTAGGGGGCTCGAGCTTAATCAATGGAATGATCTTCGTACATGGGCAACGTGAAGATTACGACCACTGGGCAGACTTGGGGGCGACGGGATGGTCGTCTAAAGAACTGATGCCTTACTTTGCTAAGCTTGAAACCTATTTCAAGGGTGGTACGCAGCGGGGCAAAAGTGGCCCCATGCATATTCACCAAGTGACCGAGCGCTATCCTTTAGTGGATGCCTTAATGAAAGCCGCGGTGCAAGATGGCCAGCCGTTAAACGAAGACTACAACGGCGAAGGTCAAGAAGGTTTTGGTTATTATCAGGTCGAGCAAAAAGATGGTCGACGCTGGAGCGCGTTTGATGGCTATTTGAAACCGGTTCGACACCGCAAAAACTTAACTGTACATACCCGTGCCCACGTAACCCGCGTCAATGTCGAGGCAGGGGTTTGCACCGGCGTGACGTATCAACAAAAAGGCGAGCTCTTTACCGTGCGTGCCGCACGTGAGGTGATTTTGTCGGCCGGCGCTGTGCAAACGCCGCAGATCTTAGAGCTATCAGGCATTGGTGATCCAGCGGTGTTGCAACGCTTCGAGATCCCAGTCGTGCATGCGGCCAAGCGCGTGGGCGAAAACTATATTGATCATTACGCCACGCGCATGAACTGGCGCGTCAAAAATACGCAGACGCTGAACGAATTAGCGCAAGGCTGGCGTGTGGGCTTGGCCGTGTTGCAATATTTTGCGACGCGCAAAGGGATTTTGTCGTTGGGAACAGGTTTGGCGCATGGTTTTGTGAAAACACGTGCCGCGTTGCCCACACCCGATGTGCAATATTTTTTCATGCACGCGACCTATGCCAATGCAGCCATTCGTAAATTGGATAATTTTCCAGGTATGACGATGGCGGTGTCGGGCTTACGCCCAACGTCGCAAGGAAGCATTCATATCCAGTCTAAGGATCCGTTGGTGGGGCCAGCGATTAAGCCGAACTTTTTAGCCAACACCGAAGATCAGCAGGCGCTTATTGAAGGTATGAAAATCGCCCGTCGGATTGTCGAACGCCCAGCGTTGTCCAACTACATTGAGTCTGAAATGAGCCCAGGGGCTAGTGTGCTGACTGACGAACAGTGGTTGCATTTTGCGCGCGACAATGGCCAAACCACCTATCACCCCATTGCCACTTGTCGCATGGGTTCTGATGCCGACGCGGTCGTCGATACGCGGCTGCGCTTTAGGGGTTTGCGTGGTTTGCGCGTGGTGGATGCCTCGGTATTCAGAGCCATGGTGTCGGGCAATACCCAGGCAGCCGTGATGATGGTGGCTGAGCGTGGCGCAGATTTGATACTTGAAGATGCAGCAAAGAGTTAGGGAAGTACACCGAGAGCGTGCGCGATTGTTTCAACACGCTTCGAGAAACTAAGATCAAAGATCTTTGGCTAGCACTAAGCAGGCAAATTGAGATAGTGCAGCGCTAAGTTTTTAAAGGCCTCGGCGCCTGGGTCTTTGTTTGGCAACTCTCCAAGGATGATCGCGCCCACGCTGTCAGCGAGCGAGTAGGCAAGCTTCGCATCCAAAAATAATAAACGCGAGCGCCGCGCAAGCACGTCTTCGACTGTACGCGCGTATTCGTAGCGCACGGCAAAGCGCACCATGGCCTCGGTCAGGCCGCCACCTAGATGATGTTCTGCGCCGGGTAGTTGGGCGACCTCATCAGCCTCATCGCCATAGGCTTTTAAACCTGGGGCCTCGTACATCGGGTGAGCAACCTTGCGACCTGTTTGCGCACCGACCAAGGGTAGATTTGCTGTGATGCAGGCTTCGCGTTCGGGCAAAAGTTTAGCGTCCAAGCAATGTTTTAAAACGTCTTCTGCCATCGCGCGATAGGTGGTCCATTTGCCGCCTGTCACGGTCACCATCTTACTTTTGCTGACGAGTACCGTGTGCTCGCGACTAATCGCCTTGGTATTACCGTGTTCATCTTTGGGGGGTTTGACTAATGGCCGTAGTCCCACCCAGATACTTTTAATGTCTGCGCGCGTGGGTGCCCGGGTTAAGTAGCGGGCCGACTCGCGCAAAATAAATTCTAGTTCTTCTGCATAAGGGTTTGGCTCACGGCTCAAATCATGACGCGGCGTATCGGTGGTGCCAATAATGACTTTGCCTAACCACGGCACGGCAAACAGTACGCGCCCATCTGAGGTGTGCGGCACAATGATGGCGTGCTCGCCTGCTAAAAATTCGCGATCGACCACCACGTGTACGCCTTGGCTTGGGGCGACCATATCGATACTTGTTCTGCCCGCGGCCGCATCATCTTGCGCGCGCAGCGCGTCTACCCAAACCCCGGCGGCGTTGACGACGCAGTTCGCTTTAATTGGATAGATTTTTTGCGTCTCGTGATCTTGGGCAACTAAGCCGGAGATTTGACCGTTGTGATCTGGTGTAAGTGAGCCGGTGACTTGACCCTTGCTGTGAGTCAGTTCTAGTGCGCTGCAATAGTTAATCAGTAAGGCGCCGCGTTGCGCGGCAGTACGTGCCAGCGCTAAGGCCAAGCGCGCATCGTCGAACTGACCATCCCAGTATTTGACTGAACCTTTTAAACCGTCAGTATGAAGATTAGGCACGTGTTTGAGGGTCTCAAGTGCACCCCAAAAGCGGGTGCGCCCTAGGCTGCGTTTGCCTGAGAGTGCGTCGTAAAGCATTAAACCAGCGCCGTAGAACGGGATCTCCCAAAACTTGTAGCAAGGCAAAACAAAGGCAAGTGGTTGCGCGAGGTGCGCAGCATTATTCAATAGGGTTGTGCGTTCGTGTAACGCTTCGTAGACCAACGAGACGTTACCTTGAGCAAGATAGCGCACACCTCCGTGTACCAGCTTGGTTGATCGTGATGAGGTACCTTTTGCAAAATCAGTCGCGTCAACGAGTACGACAGAGTAACCCCGCGACGCTGCATCAAGTGCCAAACCTAAGCCTGTGGCGCCCCCGCCAATGATGGCAAGATCGTAGGTCTTGTCTTCGGCTAGGCGCGCAAGTAATTGCGCGCGGTCCGTGCACAGGGGTGGTTGCGCTGCCATTAATTGGCCCAGCCTTTTGCACGTTCGAGTGCCTGATGCCATCTTGCCAGTTTTGTTCGACGGTCTGCTGGCGACATACTTGGTTCGAATCTTCGATCAATCGACCATTGCGCGGCAATGTCTTGGGTGCTTGACCAAAAGCCAATTGCAAGTCCTGCCAAGTAGGCAGCCCCGAGTGCTGTGGTCTCGGTCACCTTTGGACGCACCACTGGTACACCCAAAAAATCTGCCTGCATTTGCATCAGTAAATCGTTATTTGATGCCCCGCCGTCGACGCGTAATTCGGCTAGTGCAATGCCAGAGTCTTTTGCCATCGCTGTGAATACATCGGCCACTTGCAGCGCAATGGCTTCAAGCGCTGCGCGTGCGATGTGGGCTTTGGTGGTGCCGCGCGTCATTCCAATGAGCGTGCCGCGGGCATTGCCGTCCCAGATTGGAGCACCCAAGCCCGTAAAGGCAGGTACCAAGTAGGTATCGGCGACATCTGGCACGCTTGAGGCGAGTGTTTCGACTTCGGATGCTGACGAGATCATATTTAAGCCGTCGCGTAGCCACTGAATCGTGGCACCACCCATAAAGACCGAGGCTTCAAGGCAATAGGTGGTGGCGAGCGCGGTCGGGCCTTGAGCCTCTTGCGCTTGGCGTGTACCGAGCTGTTGAGAGCGGGCCAGCGGTTGTGTTGAGGCCTCAAGTCGCTGCCAGCCGACAGTGGTGAGCAATTTGTTTTTACTCGCCACAGGCTGATGCCCAGTGTTGAGCAGCATGAAGCAGCCGGTGCCATACGTGTTTTTGGCCATGCCGGGTTCAAAGCAGGCCTGACCAAAGGTGGCGGCTTGTTGATCGCCGATCAAAGAGGCGATCGGGATGGCACGACCAAACAGGGTTGGGTCAGTGTGCGCCACGATGCCTGAACTGGGTACAACCGTTGGTAGCAGTGACCGCGGAATCTTAAGTAAGGCAAGCAGTTCATCGTCCCAGGCGAGGGTGCGTAGATTAAACAGCATTGTGCGAGACGCGTTACTGACATCGGTGACATGCGTTTGGCCTTTCGTCAGGTTCCAGACCAGCCAACTGTCGATGGTGCCAAAGGCCAGTTCACCACGCTCGGCACGCGCACGCGCGCCAGGGAGGTGATCGAGCAGCCAAGCCAGTTTGGTACCCGAAAAATAAGCATCTAAGACTAAACCGGTTTTTTCTTGGATCAACGCCTGGTGGCCTTGTTGCCTGAGCGCGTCGCAGTGTTCGACCGTACGCCGGTCTTGCCAGACAATAGCGCGGGCGACAGGTTGACCAGTGTTGCGATCCCACAGCACGGTCGTTTCGCGCTGATTGGTGATGGCGATGGCCGCAATATCTTGAATAGAAACACTTTGGGCCAGAACAGTATTAATCGCGTCGAGTTGTACTTGCCAGATCTCAAGCGCATCATGTTCGACCCAGCCTGGTTGCGGAAAATGCTGAGTGAACTCATTTTGGGCGGTTTGAATGCGATTGCTATGCGCGTCGAAAACGATGGCGCGTGAACTCGTCGTACCTTGATCCAATGCAAGGATGTAAGTCATCATCGCCTTCCGCTTTGGGTTAATTTTTTCTTAGCTAATGCGCAGGTCGGACAAACTTGCGTGCCTTTGACCCGACCTGAGCATCATAAACGTGTCAGGAAGGCTGTGGTGCATCTTCCGGTAATTGAGCCTTCTGTCATTCAAAACGCTTTCTCCTGTTGACAGCGTCTGAGGTTCGGGCCGTTCGTGGCCTGATTCAGCGCTCAAAATGGGTGGTGTGAGAGGATGACATAAACTGTCACAATTAGACGCTAACCTCGAGTTATTGCAATTACTTGTATGGGATCTCTCATGAAATTTAAATCTTTGATGGTTTCCGCTCTTGCCGCTTTGAGCCTGAGCGCTTCAATGGTCAATCCGGTCGCGGCTCAAACTGAAATTCAGTGGTGGCATGCAATGGGTGGCGCCTTAGACGAATGGGTCAACGACTTGGCAAAAGGGTTTAACGCGACGCAAAGTGAGTTTAAAGTCGTGCCCGTATTTAAGGGTTCTTACGACGAAGCAATGGCTGCTGCAGTGGCTGCCTTTCGTGCCGGTAATGCGCCACACATTTTGCAAGTGTTCGAGGTTGGTACCGCCACAATGATGGCTAGCAAAGGAGCCATCGTTCCGGTTGGTCAGGTGATGAAGTCTGCTGGGGTTGACTTCAATCCAGCGGGCTATGTGCCAGCGGTGGCAGGTTATTACACGGCACCCAGCGGTGAGATGTTGAGTTTTCCGTTCAACAGTTCAACGACTGTGCTGTTTTATAACAAAGATGCGTTCAAAGCAGCGGGTTTAGATCCTGAAAAACCACCTGTCACTTGGGCTGAGATGGCGACTGCGATGGCTAAGCTAAAGGCCAATGGCAGCACTTGTCCCTTCACAACCAGCTGGTTCAGCTGGACCCAACTTGAGAGCTTTAGTGCTTGGCACAATACAGAGTTTGCCACCAAGGGCAACGGCATGCAGGGTATTGACACCCGCTTGACGTTTAATTCGCCTTTACACGTACGTCATATCGAAAATCTTGCCCAGATGTCGAAGGACGGTTTGTTTGTGTACAAAGGTCGTGCCTCGGCAGCGACTGCAAACTTTGTATCAGGTGAATGCGCCATGATTACCGGCTCATCAGCTGGCTACGCTGATGTTAAGCGCAATTCGAAATTTGGCTTTGGAATCTCAACCTTACCCTATTACGGCGACGTAAAAGGGGCACCACAAAATACTGTTATCGGTGGCGCAAGTTTGTGGGTGATGGCAGGTAAAAAAGCAGAAGAGTACAAAGGCGTTGCACAGTTCTTTGCCTTCTTGTCGCGTGCTGACGAGGCCGCCAAGAGCCATCAGCGTACCGGTTATCTGCCACTGACTCTGGCAGCATACGAATTAACAGAGAAGTCTGGTTTTTACAAAGCCAATCCTGGTACGGATGTGTCTGTCACCCAAATGATTAAAAAGACGACCGATAACTCGCGCGGTATTCGGCTAGGTAATTTCGTGCAAATTCGTGCGATCAATGACGAAGAACTTGAGATGGTGTGGTCAGGAAAGAAGACTGCAAAAGAGGCTTTGGATGCGGCTGTTAAGCGCGGTAACGAGCAACTCGAGCGTTTTGAGAAAGCTAACAAGTAACCGTCTATCCTTTCAGGCGCTGTGTTTGCCGCCCCTTGCTTTGATTGGCAATGGGCGGTTTTTGTTATTCTTTGTATTTAGAAATGGGGTAGGCGCGGTTTTATACCGGCAATAAATAATGGAAAAAAAGGTACTGTTTCGGTCAAGATGGCTGCCTTGGTTGCTCATCGCCCCTCAGTTAACCATCATCTTGGTGTTCTTTTTCTGGCCTGCTGGGCGTGCACTGTTTCAAAGCCTGCAAATGCAGGATGCCTTTGGTACGACAACTGAATTTGTGGGTCTCGAAAACTTTCAGCGCTTATTTAACGATTCGGGTTATCTTGATTCGTTCTACACAACAGCTTTATTTTCAGTGTTAGTTGCCTCGCTAGGCTTGAGTATTGCTTTGCTTTTGGCGGTCATGGCTAACGGACTCTTGCGAGGCTCTGGCCTATATCGCACCTTTTTAATTTGGCCTTACGCGGTGGCACCTGCTGTGGCCGGTATCTTGTGGTTGTTTATGTTTGCATCGCCGATGGGTGTCGTGGCCTATGGTTTGAAAGCGATCGGAATCAGCTGGAATCAATTGCTCAATGCGAATGACGCCATGGCCTTGATCGTGATTGCGGCGGTTTGGAAACAAATCTCGTATAACTTTTTATTTTTTTTAGCAGGCTTGCAGTCGATTCCAAAATCGCTCATCGAAGCTGCTGCGATTGATGGTGCCTCGGCCGCCAGACGGTTTTGGACGATCGTGTTTCCGTTGCTTTCGCCGACTACCTTCTTTTTATTGGTTATCAACATCGTCTATGCTTTTTTTGAAACCTTTGCGATTGTTGACTCGGCGACTCATGGAGGCCCCGGTAAAGCCACCTCAATTCTTGTCTACAAAGTCTACTACGATGGTTTTAAAGCGATGGATTTAGGCGGTTCGGCAGCACAGTCTGTCATTTTGATGGCAATTGTGATCACCTTGACGGTGATTCAGTTTCGCTTTGTCGAACGCAAGGTGTCTTACGCGTGATGGCTCAATATGATTGAACGACGCCCAATCTTAACGGTGGTTGCACACGTAGTTTTAGTGCTTGGGGTACTGATCGTTGCGTTTCCGATTTACTTGACCTTTATCGCCTCGACGCAAACCGCCGAGCAACTCGCCCAGTCTGCTCCGATGTCCTTGTTACCGGGCGACAGCCTGCTGCAAACCTATCGTCTGGCTTTATTCGGCGGCAAGGCTGAGCGCGGCGGGCAGATCGCACCCGCTTGGTCGATGCTGTCGGTGAGTTTAATCAGTGCGTTGCTCATCGCTGTAGGTAAGATCACAATTTCTATGCTGTCGGCGTTTGCGATTGTGTACTTTCGCTTCCCCTTTAAGCGACTGGTTTTTTGGATGATTTTTGTGACCTTGATGTTGCCTGTCGAGGTTCGAATCGGGCCGACTTACGAGGTTGTCTCAAGCTTAGGGATGCTGAATAGCTATGCGGGTTTGACCGTTCCCTTGATGGCCTCAGCGACAGCAACGTTCTTGTTTAGGCAGTTTTATTTGACGGTGCCCGATGAACTTGCTGAAGCGGCGCGGGTCGATGGTGCGGGCCCAATGCGTTTTTTCTGGGACGTACTGTTACCGCTTTCGCGTACGAGTATTGCTGCGCTATTTGTGATTCAATTTATTTATGGTTGGAACCAATATTTGTGGCCGTTGCTTGTGACCACCAACGAAAACATGTACCCGATTGTCATGGGGATCAGGCGACTGATTACCGCAGAGGCGGCGACGGAATGGAATCTGGTCATGGCAGTGGCCATGCTCGCGATGTTGCCACCTGCCTTGGTTGTTGTTTTGATGCAAAGGTGGTTTGTAAAAGGTTTGGTAGATTCTGAAAAATAAATTGTCTGGCCAAGTCGCCCAGCGCTAAAAAAGCGGTACCCGAGGCGCATAGCGTTCAGGTAGACAAATCCAAATTAACAACACTCAACTGAAGCACGATCGTTACTTCTAAGTCAACATCACCTCAAGCGTAAACAGACATGGCTGCAATTTCTTTTAAAAATATCGTGAAACGCTATGGCACTGGCAAGTCGAGCGTGCAGGTGATTCATGAGGTGTCGGCTGAAATCGGCGACGGCGAGTTTGTCGTCATCGTCGGCCCATCGGGGTGTGGCAAGTCAACGCTGCTGCGCATGGTGGCTGGGCTTGAAGAGATCACGTCTGGCACCATTTCGATCGGCGCGCGCGTGGTCAATAACCTTGAGCCTGCTGAGCGAGACATCGCGATGGTGTTTCAAAATTACGCGCTCTATCCGCACATGACGGTCTTTGACAACATGGCGTACGGCTTAAAAATCGCTCGCGTGCCCAAGGATGAAATTAAAGCTCGGGTTCAAAAGGCTGCAGGTATTTTAGAGCTCATGCCCTATCTGGATCGCAAGCCGCGCGCGTTGTCGGGTGGACAGCGCCAACGGGTGGCAATGGGTCGAGCAATCGTGCGGCAGCCTCAGGTATTTTTGTTTGATGAACCGCTTTCTAACCTTGATGCAAAATTGCGTGCGCAGACGCGGCTTGAAATTCAAAAGCTGCACCGCGACCTGGGTATTACTTCTTTGTTTGTGACGCATGACCAAGTCGAGGCGATGACCTTGGCGCAGCGCATGCTGGTGATGAACGCCGGAAAAATGGAACAGTTCGGCACGCCGGAAGAGGTATACAACCGACCAGCAAGTACCTTTGTTGCGAGCTTTATCGGCTCACCTCCGATGAACTTGCTTAGACACGCGCCCGGCGCAGGTTCTGACTCAATTTTGGGTATCCGGCCTGAGCACCTTGAGGTGGGGCTTGAGGGCTGGGCGTTAACCGTCGAAGGCATTGAGCTTTTGGGCGCTGAGCGTTTGTTGTACTGTCGCCTGCAAGATGAAGCGCTGATTGTGCGTATTCACGAAGAGCAACCAGTACCCGCAATCGGCGCGACGATCTTTGCCAAGCCGCGCGCGGATCGTATCCACGTGTTTGACGCGCACACAGGGTTGCGCGTCTAAGGGTTTTCGCTAGGACGTTTGGTGAGCGCACTGGGCTCAAGCGCACTCGGTTTGAGGCCGACAGACGAATGCCTAGCAATACGAGGCATCCCTGTGATATCGTCGCACAACAATAAATGCAGCTCAATTTATTCATCAAGAGCCCCGCACGTACTCAGACAACACAAGCTTTCTGTAGATTGATTCTTATTTCCCTTTTGCCTTCAGGCTTGCCCCTAAACACAGCTCAAAACGCCTAATCCTTTCATCTTGGAGACCTTATGAACCGTCGTCACTTATTTGCTTTGTCGGCCTTGGTTGCTGCAACCTTCGCGTTGGGCGCTTCGACACAAGCCTTTGCGCAAAAGACTATCTTGAAACTGGGTTGGACCACACCAGAGAGTCCAACTGATCCGTATTCGGTCGGTGCGACAGCTTTTAAGAAAGCGGTTGAGGCAAGCTCGAAAGGCTCTATCGAGGTGCAGTTGTATCCTAACCGTCAGCTTGGTGAAGAAAAGCAAGTGATGGAGGCTGTGCGCTTTGGAACAGTCGATATGACGATTATGACGAATGCGGTGATCGCTCAAATCGAGCCCGCCTATCAGGTCAACGATCTGCCTTTCTTGTACTCTAGCGAAGAGCAGGCGCGTAAGGCATTAGACGGCAAGCTTGGCAGCGATTTATCGGCGCTCTTGGCCAAGAAAAACATGCTTGTCTTGGGCTATATGGAAGGCGGCTTTCGTCAGATGATCAACAACAAAAAGCCCGTTGGCGTGCCAGCCGATGTGACCGGTGTTAAATACCGTGTGATGCAAAACCCCATGTATATCGACATGTTTACCTCGTTAGGTGGTGCTGCGGTGCCAATGGCCTGGGGCGAAGTGTTTACCGCCGTTCAGCAAGGCACGATTGACGGCCTTGAGGTTCCGGTCGCTGTGATTGATAGTTCAAAAATGTACGAAGTGACAAAGTTTTTGTCGATGACAAATCACACGTACTCGGCAATTGCTCTGTTGATTTCAAAGCGCTCAATGGACAAGCTGACTCCTGAGCAAAAAACTGCGGTGATCGAAGCGGGCAAGATTGCAACCGCTGAGCAGCGCGCTGCAGCCTTAGTCAATGAGAAGGCCTTGCTTGTTGGCCTCGCGCAAAAGGGTATGGTCATCAATAAAGTTGCAGATGTTGCACCGTTTCGCGCGTCGGTTCAATCGATTTACGACAAGTCACGTAAGGCTGTAGGCGATGCGATGATCAATCAGGCACTTGATGCGGTGAAGTAAAGCGTTCAAAAAAGGCGCTCAGTTGAGCGCCTTTTGATAGCTGTATTTTTTGACTGGAAAATGAGTATGCGTCACTGGTTTGACAAACTTGAAAGCGTATTGAAGATGGCGGCAGTCGCAATTTTGTTGCTGATGTTGTTGACACTCAGTGCGCAAGTCCTCTTGCGTTATGTGTTTGGTAAAGCATTGTCCTGGAGTGAAGAGTTGTCTTTGCTTGGTTTTGCCTGGGTGGTGGTGATTTCTACCGTCATCGGTATCAGGCGCCTGACGCACGCACGCATGGATTTGCTGGTTGGGATTTTACCTAGGCCGTTGCACGGTATGGTTGATGCGCTGGTGTCGTTGATGATGTGTGCACTGGGTCTCTTCATCGCCTACGCGGGCTGGAATTACATGATTGAAACACGCGGTGCAACCTCGGCCGCCATCGGGTTTCCAATTGAGTTTTTATATGCCGCAGCACCTGCCTTTGGAGTGTTGATTGCTTTGTTTTCTTTTGAACGTTTAATGCCTTGGGCGGAGTCCTTAAATGAGTAGTACCGCTTGGCTGTTGTCGGCAGGGTTTGGCGTCTTGATGTTGTTGGGCGTGCCTTTTGCGTTTGCGATTGGTATTGTCGTCGCGCTTTCGTTAGTGGTATCAGGCATCGAGCCGATGCTGTTGCCGCAAACAGTTGTGGCGGGCACGCAGTCTTTTTCTCTGCTGGCCATCCCATTCTTTATGTTGGCGGGCGAGCTGATGTCTGCGGGAGGGTTATCGCAACGTTTGATTAAAGTTGCTGATGTCTTCGTGCGGCATCTCACGGGTGGCTTGGGTTTAGTTACTGTGTTAGCGGCAACGATTTTTGCTGCAATTTCTGGTTCGGCACCTGCCACTACGGCGGCGATCGGTGCCATTATGATTCCCGCGATGGCCGAGCGCGGCTATGGCAAACCGTTTGCGACGGCTGTCGCTGTCAGCGCAGGTATTTTGGCACCCTTGATTCCCCCTTCGATTGCGTTTGTGATCTGGGGGGTGATCGCAGAACAGTCAATCTCGCGCTTGTTTAGTGCAGGTATTTTGCCTGGATTGTTGATGGCGGCTGGGTTGATGGTAGTTTGTTGGTGGCATGCCAAAAAACACAAGATCCCCACACAGCCACGCGCTTCGATGGCCGAAATACGCGCGGCTCTGCGCGATGGTATATGGGCTTTGCTTGCACCCGCTATTGTTTTAGGTGGCATTTATGGGGGCGTTTTTACGCCGACTGAAGCGGCCGTCGTGAGTTGTGTGTACGCGCTGTTTGTTGGTACGGTTATTGAAAAGCGCATGAAATGGCGCGAACTGCCTGATATCGTTTGGCGCTCAACAAAAGTCACGGCCATCGTGATGTCGATTATTGTGTTCTCGGCTGGCTTTGGTATTTTGGTTGCACAAGAGCAGCTTGCCCCCAAGGCGGCAACCTGGCTCGCTGCAAACATTCATGAAAAGTGGATCATGCTGCTGGTATTGAATTTGGTATTTTTTGTGGTGGCGGCGGTGATGGATGAAATCGCCATCATGGTCGTGTTTGGTCCACTGCTGATTGCTATTGCAAATAGTTTTGCAATTAGCCCCATTCACTTTGGAGCGATCATCGTGACAAACGTGGCGATCGGGATGGCGGCACCACCGATTGGCTATTGCCTGTTTGTTGGAATGGCGATTAGCGGCTTGAAACTCACAGACGTATCGCGGGTGATGCTGCCGTTTGTTGGCGTGATGCTGATCGTGCTGATGCTGGTGACATATGTTCCTGGCTTTGCGTTAGCGCTACAGTAGCGAGGGCCGCGTCAGACCCAGTGAATGAATGCGAGCGGTCTCGATGCTTGATGGTGCACGACCGAGCCGGACGAGGCGACTTGAGTGCGCTGTGAGGCTTGGGGCGGTTGATCGCGGCGCCACTTGCGGTACTGAACAAGTCGTCGAAGGCGCGTTAACGTGCAAATTTAACGTCAAGAGGATCTTCGATCCCAACTTGTGCAAACCCTTTGGCCCTGAGCAAGCACGAGTCACACTGTTTGCAGGGCGCGCCGTTGGGTGCTGGGTCGTAGCAACTGGTCGTTTCTGAAAAATCGACTCCTAGCTCCATCCCCTTGCGAATAATGTCGGCCTTAGTCATGTTGATCAAGGGCGCGCGAATTCTGAGCCGTTGCGTACCCTCTACGCCCGCCTTGGTCGCGAGATTTCCTAAATGCTCAAAGGCTTCGATAAATTCTGGGCGGCAATCGGGGTAGCCGCTGTAATCCATGGCATTGACGCCTACAAAAATATCTTGTGCGCCTAATACCTCAGCCCAGCCGAGCGCAAAGCTTAAAAATATCGTGTTGCGCGCCGGTACATAGGTGATCGGAATCCCCGCGCTGATGTCCTCAACGCTATGGCCCTTGGGCACGTCGATATCGGCGGTTAGCGCCGACCCGCCAAAGCTGCGCAGATCGATATCCAACACGGCATGGCGCGCCACGCCGCGCAACTTAGCAAAAGTTGCTGCGCGTTCAAGCTCAATCGAGTGACGCTGGCCATAACGAAAACTCAGCGCGTAGACTTCAAAGCCTTCATCCTGAGCCATCGCCACCACGGTGGTTGAATCTAAACCACCACTTAATAAACAGACTGCTTTTTTAGACATTCAGGATTAACTTATTCAGACAGATTGCAAAAAGATCAGCTCGGATACATTCACAAAAAATTGTTTGCGGCACTGAGCCCCCTTTGCTGCCCGGCAAGGCACCAAGAGGGTCAGAATATTTTTTACTTCGCGGTTGGCATTACAAATTCAGCGCCTTTACCGATGGTTTCGGGCCAGCGTTGCATGATCGATTTTTGCTTGGTGTAAAACCGCACGCCTTCTTCGCCGTAAGCATGCATATCGCCAAACAGGCTTTTCTTCCAGCCACCAAAACCATGCCACGCCATCGGCACCGGAATCGGTACGTTGATCCCAACCATGCCAACTTGAATGCGGCGACTAAATTCGCGCGCGACGTTGCCATCGCGTGTGTAGCAAGACACGCCATTGCCAAATTCGTGTGCGTTGATCAAATCAACCGCCTGACCAAAGTCGTCGACGCGTACGCAACCGAGCACAGGGCCAAAAATTTCTTCTTTGTAAATGCGCATCGCAGGGGTAACGTGATCAAACAAACTGCCGCCAGTAAAAAAGCCTTGCTCGTGTCCGGCAACTTTGACTCCGCGACCATCGACGACAAGAGTGGCGCCTTCGTTGACGCCAACTTCGATATAGCCTTCGATGCGTTCAAGGGCCTGGCGTGTCACGATGGGGCCCATTTCGGCGTCGAGTTCAAGGCCATTTTTGATTTTGAGTGTTTTAGCGCGTGCGGCAAGCAGGGGTACGATTTTGTCAGCCACATCGCCCACTAGCACGGCTACCGAAATTGCCATGCAGCGCTCGCCGGCCGAACCATAGGCCGCGCCAATCAGACCATCCACAGCTTGGTTGATGTCGGCATCAGGCATGACCACCATGTGGTTTTTGGCGCCGCCCAACGCTTGTACGCGCTTGCCTAGATCGGCGCCGCGCTGGTAGATGTATTGCGCAATCGGTGTTGAACCGACAAAGCTGATTGCTTTGACATCAGGGTGCTCGAGCAGCGCATCCACTGCGATTTTATCGCCTTGCACGACGTTAAAAACGCCGTCTGGCAGGCCAGCCTCTTTAAATAACTGAGCCATAAAAATAGAGGCCGAAGGATCACGCTCGCTTGGCTTCAAAATAAAGCAGTTGCCCGCCGCGATGGCAACCGGAAACATCCAGCACGGCACCATGCAGGGAAAGTTGAATGGGGTGATGCCTGCGACCACGCCCAAGGGTTGGCGCAGGGTCCAGTTATCAATGCCGGTTGAGACTTGATCGGTGAAATCACCCTTCAATAGTTGCGGCATGCCGCAGGCGAATTCGACGATGTCGATGCCACGCATGACTTCACCCTGTGCGTCGGTGAATACCTTGCCATGTTCTTGGGTGATGATCGAGGCGAGTTCGTCTTTGCGCTCGTTAAGTAAAGCCAAAAAGTTATTCATGATGCGGGCGCGACGAATTGGGGGGGTATCGGCCCAGGCGGCAAACGCCTTTTTTGCGCTGTCAACGGCAGACTGCACAGTCTCTAGGCTGGCGAGCTCAACCTTGCGTGCGACTTGCCCCGTGGCAGGATTAAAGACGTCTTGCGCACGTGCGCCGGCCGTCGTGACGGCTTGATTGTGAATCCAATGCGAGACCACACTGGGAATAACGGGCATCGGAGGCTGCTTAGACATACAAGATCCTTTATAGATATCAGGGCTGTTGGGGCACGAAAGAGTGTGACTTGAACGTAACTTGCCGATCACGCAAAAAAACTGCTCAAAATACAAGCTTAATCTCATTGTAAGATGGTTGTCCGGTTGCGCGCCCGATAGCCTGTTGTCTTTAGATATGCGATCAGGGTTTTGCCTTCGGGTGCAAGTGGGATGCCGCAGCGCCTTTGGTCGCCTTGGTTGACCATGAAGCCGAAGCGTTGACCACTTCTTGTTAAACTTTAAGTCTTTCTGTTTACCTACCGTTGTATGACCGGAGTCACCCCATTACCATGAGTCAGCCCCTACTTGGCAAAGTTGCCCTTGTGACCGGAGCCGCACGCGGTATCGGCCGTGCTTGCGCGTTGAAGCTGGCTTCAGCCGGTTGCGACATCGTTGCCAATTACTACAACAGCTTTGATGAGGCTGAGGCGGTTTGCGCCGAGGTGCGCGCCATGGGTCGTCGTGCCATTTCGGTGCAGGCCAGTGTCGGTGTGCCCGATAGCGTAGTTGAGATGTTTGAGGTGATTACCAAAGAATTTGGTCAACTGGACATTGTGATTAGTAATGCCGCCTCGGGGGTGCTCAAACCCGCGATGGAGATGAGCTTGAAGCATTTTCGCTGGTGCCTCGAGACCAATGCGTTTGCAGTCAATTTGTTGGCACAGCAGGCCTTACCTCTAATGAAGCATGGCGGCCGCATTGTGGCAATGTCAAGTTTGGGCGCTCAGCGTGCGATGCCCCATTATGGATTTATTGGTGCATCCAAGGCGGCCCTCGAGTCGCTGGTGCGAACCTTGGCGCAAGAGCTTGGCCCGAAGGGTATTCGGGTGAACACCGTTTCGGCCGGAGTCGTCGACACCGATGCGCTCAGTCATTTTCCAAATCGCGACCAAGTGTTGTCTGAATTTGCCGCGCGTACGCCAGCGGGCCCTAGTTTGCTGCCTACCAACGTGGCCGATGCGGTGTATCTGCTTTGTTTGCCAGAGGCTTCTTGGATCAACGGCCACACTTTGGTGGTGGATGGTGGTTTTGCAATTTCAGGTTGAACATCATGAGCTTTGAATCAGGTTTGGCCGGCAAGGTGGCGATTGTGACTGGGGGCTCGCGAGGTATCGGGCGCGCGATTGTTGAGTTGTTAGCGGCACAGGGCGTAGACGTCAATTTTTTTTATCGTGGCAATGAGGCTGCGGCGCTTGAGGTTGTGGCAAGCGTGACCGCTGCGGGTGGCACGGCCACAGCCATACAAGTCGACGTCAGCGACTCTGCGGCCTGTGTTGAGGCGGTGAATGCGGTGGCTGACCGCTGCGAGCGGATTGATATCCTGATTAATAACGCCGGTATCGTGCGCGACAACCTGATGGCTGTCATGGAAGACGCTGAAATTTCGGAGGTGCTTGAGACAAATATTGGCGGCGTCTTTAATATGACCCGTCCGGTCATTCCGTTCATGATGTCTCAGCGCGCGGGCCGCATCGTGAACTTGTCGTCTGTGGCGGGCAACAAGGCAGGGCGTGGGCAGGCGAATTATGCGGCGAGCAAAGGCGCAGTTGACGCCGTGACCCGAGCCCTAGCAGTTGAGTTGGCCTCACGCAAAATCTTAGTCAATGCGGTGGCCCCCGGTGTGATTGATACTGAAATGTCGCAACAGGTGCGCGAGTTGGCCGACGATGAGGTAAAAGCCAAAATATTGCTTAAAAGGTATGGTCAGGCCCAAGAAGTTGCCAATGTGGTCGCTTTTTTGGTCTCAGATATGGCAAGTTATGTCACGGGTCAGATTCTGTATGTTGACGGTGGCTTTAAGATGGCCTGAGTATTAGGCTATCCAAGCGCTGTTGCTGATCGATCGCCAAGCGGAGAATTCCTGACACTTGGGTTAAACTGACGCGCGCTTACCTCATATCCGGAGCTAATTATGGCTGAAGCAGTCATCTCGAAAGAAGAAATTATGGCGGTATTTCCAACCGTCCAAAAAACGATGGCAGATGCCCTCGGTTGTGATGTAGATGACATTAAGCTCGATGTGTCCTTGATCGAGGGTCTTGACGCCGAATCGATCGATTTTCTTGATATGGTTTTTCGCCTTGAGCGCGCCTTCAAGATTAAGGTGCCGCGTGGCAAAATCATCGAAGACGTCCGCGGCGACATGGCCGTGGCAGATTTCGAGCAAGGCGGTGTCGTCACAGACAAAGGTGTTGCGCGCTTGCGTGAATATTTGTCTGAAATCGACGAATCACGCTTTAAGTTGCCGATGCGTGTAGATCACATCGCGCGGTTGTACACGCCCGAGACCTTCTGCAAGCTCGTGATTCGTGCTCAGCGCGCCTCACAAGCTGCTGGCTGATGGTCGGTAGTACGGCGCAGGCCACTTCGGCCGCGCCAACTGGTCGCTTTGCTGCGTTTTCCTTTGTCGATCAGATCACTCAAATACAAGGGGTCACACGTGTGTGCGGCCTCTACACTATCCCTGCAAATATTGAGCACTTTCCGGCCAGTTTAGTGGCTGAAGCCTTAGGTCAGTTAGCTGCATGGGTGGCAATGGCAACGCTCGATTTCAGCCAGCGTCCTGTGGCGGCGCTAGCGGGCGACACCAAGATTTTTTCGCTTCCCAAGCCTGGTGACACCCTAGAGCTCATCGTTGATATCGAATCCTGCGATGCCGAGTCGATTGTGTATCGTGGGCACGCCTTGGTAAACGGTTGTTTGGTTCTCGAGCTCGCCGACACAGTCGGCTCGATGCTTGACATTCATGCGTTCGACGATCCGGCAGCGCTAGCCGCTGACTTTGCCCGATTATGTGCTGAGGGTCGTGCCGCAGGCGCTTTTAAGGGAGTACCTCGAGCCTCTTTAACTGACCTGCCAGAGTCAACCCCCGAGCACCTTCAAGCGCTGCTGGCGGTGCCAGCGCAGGCCGCTTTTTTTGAAGATCATTTTCCGCGGCGACCGGTGTTTCCGGCAACCCTGTTGCTCGATGCACTGTTACAGTTAGCAATCCGTGTCGCCGCACTGGCCTCTGGCGATACGACGCTGCACCTCACGCGTATCACCAATGTTAAGGTTCGTGCCTTTACAGCCCCTGGTGCTAACCTGTTGCTGTCAGCTCAACTTGCGGCGCCTGGCGTAGACGACCTCGAACCCTTCTTGGTCAAGCTAACCGCTCAGGCTGACGGTAAAACCATTGCAGGTGCCAAAATGTATTTTGCGCTTGCCGGAGAAACTGCATGACTATACGACGTCGCGTTGCGATTACCGGTATCGGACTGGTAACCCCAGCCGGCCTTGACGTTGCTTCAACCTGGGCGCGAATCAAAGCGGCTCGCAGTTGCGCAGGCCCCATCACGATTTTTGATGCTTCAGGGTTTTCAACGCGCATCGCTGCTGAGGTCAAAGGCTTTGACGATTTGCCACCGATTGACGATCGTAAGTTGCTGAAGTACGCCAGCCGTGCGCATCGGTTTGCTTTAGCGGCAGCAGATCAAGCCATCGCTGACGCCGGCGTGCGTCCCACTTTGCAAGATGCAACGCGCTGGGGTTGTGTCGTGGGGGCGGGCATGATGACGGTGGCGCACCAAGAAATTGCCGCGGTGCAAAGCACTGCGGCTCCAGATGGCGAGTTTGTAGCAAGTGCGTTACTCAACGAGCCGATTGCCAATGATGTGATGGCCTTTAGCCGCAGCTTGTCGACAGCCGGTATTTCTTTGTTGTTACGCCGGTTTGGCATACGCGGTTATGCCTCGACCGTTCATACCGCCTGTGCCTCGGGTGGACAGGCGATCGGTACCGCTCTGCGACTGATTCGGCGCGGTTTAGCCGATCGCGTCTTGACCGGTGGTTTTGATTCAATGATTTCGCCGATCGGTCTTTCTGGCTTTTGTCTGCTGTCTGCCGTATCGCCCGATAACGATCAGCCTGAGCGTGCCAGTCGGCCGTTTGATTTGACCCGTAACGGATTTGTGTTGGGGGAAGGCGCGGGCTTTTTGGTACTTGAAGAATGGAATTCTGCCGTCCAGCGCGGTGCGACCATTTACGCTGAGCTCGCCGGCGACGGTAACTCTCTTTCGTCTTATCGTATTACAGACTCTCATCCCTCTGGCGACGGCCCTATACAGTCGATGCACCGGGCGATTGCTGACGCGGGTGCAGGCATCTCAGATATTGACTATCTCAATGCGCACGGCACCTCCACACCCATGAACGACCGCAGCGAATGCGCTGCAGTTAAAGCGGTTTTTGGGGCAAGGGTCAACGACGTGGGGGTCAGCTCAACGAAAAGTGTGACGGGCCATTTAATTGCTGCTGCCGGAGCGGTCGAAGCGGGGCTGTGTGCCTTGGCCATTCGCGATGGGTTGATGCCGCCAAACGCTAATTTGCAGCAACTTGATCCCGACTGTGACGTCAACATTGTGCGTGACCAGCCACGTGCACAGCGCATTGGTATGGCACTTTCAAATTCTTTAGGGTTTGGGGGCAGTAATAGTTGTCTGGCCTTTCGTCACCCCGAAGAAACCGCGGCGCTCGTCGCCTCTGGGCGGTGAGTGCGATGACCCGAATCCTTTTGACTGGAAGTGGCGCGATCTGCGGCTCGGGTACTGACGCGGGTAGCATCGTTGAGGCCTTGTTGGCTGGGCGCTCGTCCGTAGCGCCAATCGCAGGTTTTGACGCCGAACAGTTTCGGGGGTGCTTGGCTGCCGAAGTGCCTGAATACAACGGTGGCAAGTTGCTCGGTGACCGCAAGTTGCTCAAGCTCGTACGTCGTTCGGATGTATTTGGTATTTATGCAGGCACTCAGGCCCTTGAACAAGCTGGGTTATCTGCGTGGCGTGAAACGCTCGATGACACGGCGGCTGCGCATTACGCCGATCAGACCGGGTGTTATGTAGGCTCGGGTGGAGGCGCCTTCGAAGTCAATTACGACTTTTTCCCGCTGATGTCAGAAACTAAAAACGATTTGAGTGAGTTTGGCCGTGAAGTATCGAACATGGTCAATCCGATGTGGTTACTCAAGTCGTTGCCCAATAACGTGTTGTGCCACATGAGTATTCGCAATCAACTCAAAGGGCCAAACGGTTGCATCACTAATCACACCGCGAGTGGGATGTTGTCGATAATTGAAAGCGCCTGGGCGCTGCGCGAGGGTGATGCTGAGCGGGTTTTGGCGGTGGGTCATGACGCACCGATTGAGCCGCAAACCTTGTTGTACCTGGATCGCGTCGGTTTAATTGGTAAAGATCATCTAAGACCTTTTGATCAACGGCATGATGGTTGTTTGCTGGGCGAAGGGGCTGCGTCGCTTATGCTCGAGACCGAAGCGTCGGCGTTTGCCCGCGGCGCAACTGTGCTGGGCGAATATCTAGGTGGTGGTGACGCCTCTGAGGGAGAAGGTTTATTTTGTATTCGCTCTGATGGTGATGGGCTCAGCCGTGCTATCGAGTTAGCCTTAGCCGACGCTCAACTTAAACCAACTGATGTTGGGATGATTGTGGCCCACGGTAACGGTACGCAAGAATCTGACGCCTCAGAGACTGCGGCGTTGCTTCGTGTGTTTGGTGCCACCATGCCACCCGTGACCGGATTTAAATGGTCCGTAGGTCACCTCTTTGCTGCTTCAGGGATTTTGGATGCAGTACTGGGCCTAGAGGCTTGCCGACGCAAGGTGGTGCCAGGTATCGCGACTCTCGAGACCCTCGCTGATTCATGTGCGGGTCTCAATGTCTCGCAGCAAACGCGTGCCTCACGTGGCGATGTCGTGTTGGTGTTGTGCCGCGGCTTCGCCGGTACAAATACGGCGTTGTTGTTACGTGCAATCGCCTAAAGTGACGCAAGCGACGGAGCAGACAGAGCCACTACCTGATGGCTGCGCGGTGGATACGGTCGAGATCGCTCGCGTACTCCGGTTAGTTGAGGCCATGCCCGGCGAGCTTGAAAAATTGTTTTCGACGCAAGAAATCAGCGACGCCGGAGAGGGTGCCGGGCGTATGGCAAGCTTAGCTGCGCGTTTTGCTGCAAAAGAAGCGTGTTTAAAATTGTTTCCGCGCGAGACGGCGCTCAATACTATTACCGCCATGGATTTTTCAGTGGTGCGTGACGCCTATGGCGCCCCGCAGGTGGTGGCGAGCCATGCTGCTGAAATTGTGATGGGTAGGCACTTGGTTGCCGAGATTAAATTGTCGTTAACGCACACGCCGCTCTCTGCCACGGCTGTTGCCTTGCGTGTACCAAAAGTTATCGAGCCGAGTCGGGGTGGGCGGTTTTTATACCGCTGGCTGCCTTATCGGCGCTCGGTGATTTTAGAAAACCTGAACCGGGTGTACGGCTCCCAAGTCAGTCAACAGCAAATCACCCTGCTAGCGCAGGCACACTATGGGCACTTACTGAGGTTATTGAAAGAGTTATTTCAATTTCGCTTTTTATCCGCGCAGCAAAAAAAAGATATCGTGAAAGTCGAAGACGTCGCGATCATGTGGGATGCCTATGCCCAAGGTAAGGGGGTCTTAATTTTGACGGGCCATTTCGGAAACTTTGAGGTGTCTACGGTTGCTGGGATCGAACATTTTCCGCAGGTGAAGGGACACATCCATTTTTTGCGAAGACCGATCAAACCCAAATGGCTGAGCGATTTACTCACGAATCGCTTTAAAAAAGCGGGTTTCGGCGTGGTGGGGCGCCGTGGTTCTCTTGAAGAGATTGTTGAGACGCTTGAGCGCGGCGATGTTATCGTTTTTCCGTTTGATCAATATGCCAGACGACCTGAAGGCATTGAGGTTGAGTTTTTTGGCTATGCTGCGGGCACTTATAAAAGTATGGCCCTCATCGCTTTGGCGACTGGTGCGCCAGTGGTGCCGGCGGCCTCCTGGCGCGAACCCGACGGAACGCACGTGTTGCGGTTTTTTCCTCCACTCACGCCGATCGTAGACGATGATGTGGGCAGCGAAATC
>Ga0114958_10000260_pt1 | contig 45263 bp, 37 predicted proteins | sample C_130208_EF_Meta_FD_89577 | JGI IMG/M metagenome (GOLD analysis project Ga0114958, IMG submission 89577) | Freshwater microbial communities from Lake Croche, Canada to study carbon cycling - C_130208_EF_MetaG | ecosystem: Environmental > Aquatic > Freshwater > Lake | place: Lake Croche, Canada... | reverse complement strand
CGCCGTGCACCTTGACGGCGATGTCGATGGGGCCGCGCGGTGCAGCCTCGGGCGCTGTTTCAATGGTGGCGGTCAGGGCGCGGGAGCCCGGATCAATCTTGGCATAGGCCAGACCCAAGGCCCGCGCCGGATTGCGGCCAGCGGCCACATCCATCGGGCGCAGCACCGCTGCGGTGACATAGGCCCCTGTGCCCCAGTCATCTGTCACCGGCACGGGGATCAGGTTTTCACCCTCGGTCACGGGCACTTCGATATGCGAGACGACCGCGTTGGACAGAACCGTCACAAGCGCGGTTCCCGCCGCACGCGGCACGATCCGCAGCATGGCGGTGTCACCCACGGCGTAGCTGGGCTTATCCAGCGACAGGGGAAGGCTGTCGGGCGTCGAGGTCACATCGGCAGGCGCATACCAGCCCGCATAGAATTTGACAGAACTGACCGCCGCCTGACCATCCCTGCGCGTCACGCTCAGCTCATATTCTCCCCACGTCACGGGGGCTGCAATCTCGGACGGGCCGCGGGCGCTCAGCTTGGCATCACCCTCGCCCATGCGGGTGCGCGTGGTGACGGGCTGCCAGTTCCAACTGCCGTTGATCTGGTACCACTGGTACGTGGTGTCGATCCGCGTCAACTCCCAATGAACCGCCATCGCGGTGGCGTGTTCGTCTGTGCCAACCCCCACCAGATCGAACCGCGCCTCGGCGTTTTCTGCGACCACCGCGTCAAACATCGGCTTGATGCCGATCATGGCGGTACTTGGGGCCAAAGGCTTGGTCACTTTACGCTCGACCGGACGGCCCGAGCCTTCCGAAACGCGGGTGACAAAGACCGCTTCTAGCGGGCGCAACGGGTCTTGGACCTGCGGCAGGGCGGCGTTGATCACAGCATGACCCGCAGCATCGGTGCGCGCGCCGGCAAAGCCGGTGATCTGCATGTCAAACGACGCGTCAAACCGGCCAAAGCTGTACGCCGGCCAAGCCTGCACGCCCTGCGCCGCCCGCAGCATCACTTCGCCTTCAACCGCCAGATCGCCCGCAGGCGCCCCGAAGAGATAGGCGGCATCGACAGACACTTGCGGCACAGCCCCCAAAGTCAGGGGCGCGTCATCAAGCCCAAGTTTCACATCGATGCGCTCGGGCAAGAAATCCTCAACCAAGAACGACTTGGCACTGAGCGCAGGCGCATCAAGGTCGGAGTAAACCGACAGGGTCCAGCGCCCACGCGGGGCGGTGTCGGCAATGGGAAAGTCAAAGACATGCCCGCCCGCGCCCGCATCGTCGGCCAAGGCGCGGACATATTCTACCCCGTCAGGCCGTGTCAGAATGCCCGTGAGCGGCAATCCGGTGATGGCCGCCTGCTGGGCATCACGCGCCAAGGCCGTGGCGTGCACGGTTTCACCCGCGCGGTAGGCGCCGCGGTCGGTGGTCAGAAAGACATCGACAGGCGGCGGGGCCTCTGCCCCTTCAACACCGCGATCAGACAGGTCAAATTCAGGGTCAGTCAGCGACAAAAAGGCCTGATCCGTCTCGCCATCGCGCGCCACGATCAGGGCGGGGGCAGCGCTGCCCATGCCGTGGATAAATCCCGCGTCAAACAGCGCGTGGCCTTGGTCGTCGGTGGTGGCCGTGCCCAGCACCTCGTTGGCAGAGGACATAAGCTGCACGTCAACACCGGCTTTGGGCATGGCATCGCCCAAAGCATGGACAAAAACATGCAACCCATCGACCCCGCTCATCGTCGTCAGACCCAAATCTGACACGACAAACCACTGCCAACTGGCCACGCCGTAAGGATCGGCATGGGGCACCGTGGCGCGCAGGGCGTAGATGCCCGCCGGTTGGCCTGCAATGGCCTCGTCCAGCGGCAGGCGGGTGGTGATATCTTGGTTCAGATCCGCCCCGACCGTGGCCGTACCAGACCAAAGCTTGCTGCCGACTTTGGCTTTAAAATCTTGCTCTTGATAAAAATACATCGGCTGGTTGAAATAGCTGTCTTGCAGCGACCGCAGCAGGTTGCGGTCTGTCACCTTCCACAACTCCAGATCCAGCGTGCCGGTATTCACCGTCACCACCGGAATAGAGGCGGCCCCCGTGCGGGGCAAAACATAGCCGCGTCCGGCAAAATGCACGCTGGGCGCACGGTCGCGGATATAGGCCGAGATGGTGACCCCGTGCAGCAGCGTCTCGCCCGTGGCGGCGGGCAGACCTTTGCGGAAGGTCAGTTTGTAGCCGGTGCCATAAGAAATGCCCTCGACACACAACTGCCGCGCGCCATCCAGGGCCACCGACAAACCCGGTTCGGGCAGTTTGACGAAAGAGCTGTAATCCACCCCCGTCGCCACCAAATCTTCCGAAAAGCTTACACAGACGCGCGGGCGGTTGGTTTCGGTCTGCACCTGATTGTCCAGCACGCGAAAGCCGTATTTGCCCGCAGCATCCTCCAGCATCGCGGCCGTATCGTCACGCTGTTGCAGGCTTTGCGCCAGACGCAGGGCCTGCACCATATCGCGGCCCCGGTCGATACTTTCCAGCGCCTGCGCCATTTGCACCAGAATAGAGTGCTGCAAGGCCGGATCATCCGCGCGCAGATAGGCGTTGATCGTGGCCCGAAAGGCATCGTCGCGCCACGTGGCTGCGTTGTCCTGATCGCCCTGCGCCGCCGCCAGCAAAAGCCGGGCGTATTCCGTCCAGTTTTCGGCCGTATCAGCGACGTTCAGCGCAGCGCCGGTATAGCGAAAGGCGGCGGCAAAATCGCCATTTCCTTCGGCCTCGGCAGCAGAGGCGAGGTGCTCTTCGGCGGTGTAGGCATCGGTCACATGGCGATTGTCCATGTCTGCGGCGATATAGGTCGCGGCAGAGATGTCCCAATCCGGCAGAAAGGTCAGGTCTGCCCGACGAAGACGCGCCAAATCCTCGGCCCCGGGGTCGGCTTGCAACACAACGCCGGAATAGGCCCCGTCAAACGCCACCGGATCACCAGCCCCCTGCTTTAGAAAGCACGAGCCGTTGTTGGTGTTAAACGTCATCGCCTCGCAAGAGGCGTTGGTCAGACACGCCGTTTCGCAGGCGTTCAGCGTGGTGTCGAAGATCGAGGATAAATCCCCCCCCGGCAGATCGGTATTCTGCGACAGCGACAGCCGCTTTGATGGGACCAGATTATCAGCCTGTGCCAGACCAGCGCTTGCAAAAAGCAGCCCAAAGACCAAGACAACCGTGCAGCGCGACACCAAACTAATCATCTCAATTCCCCCGAAAAGCTAAAATTCATTTTGGCATGATCGCCTGCTTTGATCAAGGAGTCTCGCCTTGGCGGCGTTAAGACGGCGTTCATTTTAATGCGCCATGATGAGGGGGTGTTTAAAGCGCGTGGATCACACCCGCCTTAGACTTGGGCTTTTGACTATGCTGGGTGTCGGATGGATATTTTGGCAGACTTGGAAACGGAACGGCGGATCAGAAACGCAGCGCAAAGCCTGCGGAGCAATCAGCGCCAAACCCTTAAGGCAGATATCCAAGGGCTAGGCCTTCGCATGCAGGCCTTGGGCCAGCAGATCGACCAAGACGCAAACCTGATCTTCCACAGCATGACTTCGTTGCAGGGGTTGGGGCAGACAGGGCGTGATTTGCACCACGACGCTACCGCGCGCCTACAGGCCCTGCTGACCCGGCGTCGGGCGCAGTTAGCCCAAACACCACAGACCCCGCTTGCCAAACGGCCCCCCTGTCTTGCCCAGATCGCCCACGAAATCCGCACGCCGTTGACGGGCGTTGTGGGCTTGGCCCAACTGGTGGCTGACACGCCCTTAACAGACGACCAGCGCCTTTTGGTCGAAACGATCAAATCCTCGGCCAGCGCGGCTTTGGGGATTGCGGATGACATTCTGACCTTGGGCAAAATCGATGCGGCAGGGGTGACGATCTTGGCCCAGCCTTTTGATCTGGAAGCCTTGATCCACGAGGTTTTGCTGTTGATGCTGCCCCTCGCCCGCGCCAAGGGCGTGCGCCTGTTGATCGATTACGACCCGAACCTGCCGGCAGAGGTGATCGGCGATGCCGCCCACCTGCGACAGGTTTTGACCAATCTTGCCAACAATGCGGTCAAATTCACCGCGCAAGGCCATGTTGTGATCCGGGTCATGGGGGTTGAGGCGACGATTGACGCGGGGCCCGACCGGCACATCAGCACGCATCACGTGCAGATCTGCGTCGAAGACACGGGGATCGGCATGGCACCGCAAGACCTTGCCCTGATCTTTGACCCTTACCATCAGATCGACACAAAGACGCACCAAGGCGCGGGTTTGGGTCTTTGGATCGCCAAACGGCTGGTGGAAGGGATGGGGGGCACCCTTTGGGCAGAGAGCGACCTTGGCGGTGGCACAAGTTTTGGTCTGCGTTTGCCTCTGCGCGCCGAAAAGCCGATGGCCATGCTCCTGCCGCCCCAAGGCCTGCGCCGCGTGCTGGTGATTGACGAAAACCCGACGGGCCGCGCCATTTTGGACGGGCAATTGCGGCTTTTGGGGATCGCGGTGACGCTTTGCCACTCTGCCCGTGACGCGGTAGATATTCTAAAGCTTGATCAAGGGTTTGATGCTGTTTTGACCGATCAGGAGGTGGACGGCAGCCTGTTCTTTGTGGATAAGATCAGAGCACAGGGCGCTTTTATGCCGATCCTTTTGATGTGCGATGACGCGGCCGAACGGCGCAGCATGGCGCGGGGTTTGGCGGGCCTTGTGCAACGCCCGATCCGGCGCGCGGATCTGTATCGCCAGTTGCACAGCCTTCACAAAGCGGCCTCGACCGATCGGACAGAGCCCAGCCCCAAAACGCGCCTGCCCCGCCCGATGCGCATTTTGGCTGCCGAAGACAACCGCACCAATCAACTGGTGTTTCAAAAGATGGTGCGCGATCTGGCCGTTGATGTGGCATTCGCCAACACGGGGCGTGAAGCGGTTCATTTGGTGCAAAGCTTCAAGCCCGATCTGATTTTCATGGATATCGCTATGCCCGAAATGGATGGCTGCGAAGCGGCCGTTGCCATTCGTCAAAGCGAAGCGGGTGGCCCCCGTCTGCCCATCATCGCGCTGACCGCCCATGCCGAGGGGGCAGAGCTTGCCCCCCTTTTGGCCGCAGGGATCGACCGGCGCATGACCAAACCGCTGCAAAAAGCCGCCCTGCGCGATGTCATGATCGAGTTTTGCCCCAAGGCGGCCTATGTTCTACCGCCAAAGGCCGAACTGACGCAGGCGGGGGCTTAGCCCTGCTGCAAAATCTCTAAAAAGGCCGCGCCAAACCGTTCGACCTTTTGCGCGCCCATCCCTTGCACATCGGCCAATTCGTCAAGGCTGGCAGGGCGGCGCTCGGCGATTTGGCGCAGGGTGGAATGGGTGCAAGACAGGTACTTGCCTGTGCCATCCTCGCCGCGCGACAGGGCCAATTGCGCTTCGGCCAAGCGGTCAAACAGGGGGGCTGCGGCGCTGCCCGCCAATTTTCGGCGGGCAGGATGGGGGGTTTCGGGGACAGCGCCCAAGATCACCTCTAAAAACGCCTGCCCGTAGCTTTCCAGCTTACGCGCACCGATGCCGTTGATGCCGATCATCTGATCAAGTGTTTGCGGGCGCTTTTCGGCCATTTCGATCAGGGTTTTGTCGGGAAAGACCACATAGGCGGGCACGCCCTGCGCCTCGGCCAGATGGCGGCGTTTGGCTTTGAGCGCGGTCAGAAGCGCGACATCTTCTTCGTCGACCTGACCGCGCGCTATGTTGCGGTCGCCCTTTTGGGCTTTTTCCACCGTATCGGCGCGTAAGGTGATGGCTTGCAGCCCTTTCAGAATGGGCAAGGCCAGATCGGTCATGCGCAAAGCGCCAAAGCGTTCGGCATCGGGGCGCACCAGATCGCGGCCCATCATCTGGCGAAACACCGCCGCCCACGCCAGTTTCGACAGATCACGTCCAACGGCAAAGGTGGGCAATTGGTCGTGGCGGCGTTCAACCACTTTGGGGGTGGACGTGCCGGTTAAAATATCAATCAAATGCCCCGCGCCAAAGCTTTCCCCGGTGCGCAGCACGGCGGAAAGCGCCTTGCGCACGGCATCGGTGGCGTCAAACAGTTTGGGCGGGCGCTGGCACAGGTCGCAATTGCCGCAAGGGGCAGAGGTTTCACCGAAATAGGCCAGCAAGACCTGACGGCGGCATTCCAACGCCTCGGCCAAGCCTAACAACGCATTCAACCGCCCATGGTCAGCGGCTTTGCGTTCGGCGGGGGCGGCACCTTCGTCGATCTGCTGGCGGCGCAGGCGGATGTCGTCGGGGCCATAAAGGGTCAGCGTATCGGCGGGTGCCCCGTCGCGGCCCGCGCGGCCGATTTCCTGATAATAGCCTTCGATCGACTTGGGCAGATCGGCATGGGCCACCCAGCGGATATCTGGCTTGTCGATCCCCATGCCAAAGGCCACGGTCGCCACGACAATCAGCCCGTCTTCCTGCTGAAAGCGCAGCTCGGCCTGACGGCGCTCTTCCGCCTCCATCCCGGCGTGATAGTGCAAGACCAGATGCCCCGCTGCGCGCAGGGCAAGGGCCAAAACCTCGGTCTTGGCGCGGCTGGAGCAATAGATGATCCCCGACTGCCCCTTGCGCGCCGCCGCATAGTGCAAAATCTGGTCGCGCGGGCTGTCTTTGACGGCAAAGGCCAGCCGGATGTTGGGCCGATCAAAGCCTCGCAGAAAGGTGACGGGGGGGGTGCCATCAAACAGGCGGGTGGTGATCTCGGCACGGGTTTCGGCATCGGCGGTGGCGGTAAAAGCGGCTAGGGGTACGCCCAAAGATAGGCGCAAAGCGCCGATGCGCAGGTAATCGGGGCGAAAATCGTGGCCCCATTGGCTGACGCAATGCGCCTCGTCCACGGCAATCAGGCTGACGCCGATACGGCGGAGCATGGGCACGGTGGCGGGGGCCGCCAGCCGTTCGGGGGCAAGGTACAAAAGCTTCAAGCGGCCCTCGTCAAGGGCGGTGAAGACCTCTTCCGTCTCTTCGTCGGTATTCCCAGATGTCAGCGCACCCGCTTCAACGCCTGCCGCTTTCAACGCGCGCACCTGATCGCGCATCAGCGCAATCAGTGGCGAGATCACCACCGTCACGCCGTCACGGCACAGCGCAGGCAATTGGAAACACAGCGATTTGCCGCCACCCGTAGGCATGATGGCCAAGGTGTTTTGCCCGGCGATCACCGCCTGAACAATCTCTTCCTGACCGGGGCGAAACCCGGAAAAGCCCCAAACTTGGTGCAGCAATCGATCAGGAGAGGTCATGGTATCAATAAACACCGGGGCAGTCTGCCCCAGTCACATGAACAACAGGTTAAGCGCATCAATACATATTGTAGCGGATCAGCACTTCCACCGCATAAACGCCAAACAACACGATCAGCGGCGCAAAATCGATCCCGCCGGACAGGGGAATCATCTTGCGGATGCGCGAATAGAGCGGATTCAACGTGCTGTTCAGCCCGTACCAAATCTGGGCCACCAGCGGCTGACGTAGGTTGAGCACTTGGAAATTGATCAGCCAGCTCATGATGACATGAACCAAAACGATCCAGCGCAGGATCTGGACAGCAACAAGCACGATTTGCAAAAGCGAGGTCATGAGGCACCCATTTCAGATTGCGCCCTAGGTAGCGCGCATAGGCCCCAAGCGCAATCGCTTCCGCCGCCCTTGCGAAAATCTGCCGCTTCAGGCTTGATCGGGCAAAATGGAGGGTGCAGATGGCCAGCAAACGGATTTGGGGTTGGTATTTCTTTGACTGGGCCAGCCAGCCCTATAGCACCTTGCTGTTGACCTTCACCTTTGGCCCCTATTTTGCCGAAGTGGCCAGTGCCAAGTTTTTGGGTGACGGAATGGATCAGGCCGCCGCCAATGCCGCAGCGCAGACCTATTGGACCACGGGGCAAACGCTTGCGGGCGTCTTGATCGCCTGCCTTGCGCCGATCTTGGGGGCTGTGGCCGATGGGTCGGGGCGGCGGATGCCGTGGATTTGGGGCTTTTCGGCGCTGTATGTGCTGGGGTCTTGGGCGCTGTGGTTTTTATCGCCCGTGCAGCCTGACCTGTTTATGGCGATGGTCTGGTTCGGCCTTGGCCTGATCGGGATGGAGTTTGCCACGATCTTTACCAATTCGCTGATGCCGGATCTGACAAGCGATGCCGATATGGGCAAAGTGTCAGGCGCAGGGTCGGCTTGGGGCTATCTGGGCGGGATATTGGCGCTGATCTTGATGCTGACGCTGTTCAACGAGAACGGCGTCACGGGCAAAACCCTGATCGGGATTCCGCCGATCTTGGGGCTGGACGCTGCCCTGCGCGAGGGCACCCGCGCGGTGGGGCCGTTTACCGCCATCTGGTATGTGATTTTCATGGTGCCGTTCTTTTTATGGGTGCGCGAAGGGCGCAGGCGCAAGCCGGTCGGGTTGGGCAGATCGCTGCGCGACCTATGGGCGCTGATCTTGTCGCTGCGCGACAGGCAAAGTCTGGGGGCGCATTTGCTGTCATCGATGCTGTACCGCGATGCGTTGAATGCGCTGTACGGCATCGGGGGCATCTATGCCTCGGGCGTGTTGGGGTGGTCGATCACGCAGATTGGCATATTCGGGATTATTGCCGCGATTTCGGCGGCGTTTTTCACTTGGGTTGGCGGCATTGCTGATTCGGCGCGGGGGCCCAAGCCTGTGATCGTGGTGTCAATGTGGGTGCTGATCGGCGTTTGCCTTGTGGTGGCGGGCCTATCGCGCGAGGCGTTTTTTGGCCTGCCTTTGGCGGCAGGGTCGGCCCTGCCCGACATCGTGTTTTACCTGTGCGGCTGCGCCATCGGCGCGGCAGGTGGCACGTTGCAGGCGGCCAGCCGGACGATGATGGTCTTTCACACCACGCCTGACCGCGCGACCGAAGCGTTTGGCCTTTACGCCCTGTCGGGCAAGGCCACGACTTATCTGGGCACGATGGGGATCGCGCTGTTCACCCTGATCAGCGGATCGGCGCGGCTTGGCATTGCCATCCCGTTGATTGCGCTGTTTATTCTGGGCATGGTCTTTTTGGCATGGGTCAAGCCGATGGGAGAGCGGTCGTGAAACGTCTGATCCTTTTGGCACTTTTGGCGCTGGCCCAACCCGCGCACAGTGAAACGCTGGCCGCCAAACTGTTTGCGGCCAAGACCCATCCCAGTTCTGGCCCCGCAGAGCCGATCGGCACCTATGCGCGCGGGTGTGCGGCGGGCAATGTCGAGCTGCCAGACACGGGGCCGACATGGCAGGCCATGCGCTTAAACCGCAATCGCAACTGGGGCAATCCGGTGCTGGTGGCCTATCTGGAAGACCTGAGCCAAGCGGTGACGGCCTTTGGCTGGAAGGGGCTTTATATCGGCGATATGGGCAATCCGCGCGGCGGGCCGATGATTTCGGGCCACGCCAGCCACCAGATGGGGCTGGACGCCGATGTGTGGTTTTTGCCGCCCGCGCGGTTGGATTTGACAGCAGCACAGCGGGAAAAACTGGCCGCGATTTCGATCCGCAGCGAAGATCAAAAATCTGTCAATGAAAACTGGAACGATAGCTACCGCGATGTGCTCAAAGCAGCGGCGTCTGACCCACGGGTGGACCGCATCTTTGTCTCTGCCGCCATCAAGCTGCACCTGTGCAAAGGGGCCAAACCTGCAGACACCGCTTGGCTGCAACACCTGCGGCCAGAGGCGGGCCATCAGGATCATTTCCACGTTCGCCTGAAATGCCCCGGCGGATCAGACCTGTGCCAAACCCAAAAGCCCAGCGTGTCTGACCTGTCAAAAGGCGGCAGCGGGTGTGATGAAACCTTGGCTTATTGGGTGTCAAACGCCTATCTGCACCCCAAACCCAACCCAAACCCGCCGCCGCGCAAAAAGGGCCCCAAAGAGTTCACCATGGCCGATCTGCCCGCCCAATGCGCCGCCGTTCTAAAGGCCAAGTAAGGCAACGCCCGTTGACAAACAGGCGCTGCCAAGCCAAAAGCCGCCGTCCTCATGAGGAGGGCCAAGTCTCCGCGACCTTGTAAAAAACGGAATCGATCATGAAAAACCTGCTTCCCGGCATTCTTGCCATGGCCGCCATCGTTGTGGCCTCTAACATTCTGGTGCAGCACCAGTTTGGCGCTTTTCTGACATATGGCGCCTTTACCTATCCGCTGTCGTTTCTGGTCAATGACATCACCAACCGGTTGCAAGGCGTTAAGGCGGCGCGGCGGGTGGTTTTGGCGGGGTTTGTGGCGGGCTTGGCCTGTTCGTTTGTTGGCACGCACCTGCACAACGACTTTGGCCCCCTTGTCACGCTGCGCGTGGCGCTTGGGTCGGGCACGGCCTTTTTGGTTGGCCAGTTGTTTGATGTGACGGTCTTTGACCGCCTGCGCCGCGCCGCATGGTGGCGCGCCCCGCTGATCTCAACGCTGTTGGGGTCAACGATTGACAGCGTGATCTTCTTCACCATCGCCTTCGCCGCCAGCCTGACCTTTCTGGAACCGTCCAGCGATGTGTCTTGGGCCGCCGTTTCCGGCCCCTTGCTGGGCAGCGGGCCAGAGGTTCCCTTGTGGGTTTCCCTCGCCGTGGCCGACTGGGGCGTAAAATTTGGGATCGCTTTGTTCGGCCTTTTGCCCTTTCGCCTGATTGTTGCGAAATTTAGCATAAGGGTAGCGTAAAAGGTTTTGACAAACACAAAATATGTGTCACCTTAGTCCTGTCGATAACCAATTCGAAAGGAGGTGATCCAGTGTCTAGAGTGATATTGGAGAGAGGTGTCGGGACAGCCGGAGGGTTCGTTTTCTAAGGGCAGCCCCTTGGTAAGACGGCCACTGGTTGGATGGATGCCCTAACTGGCCCATCTCCTTGGAACTCGGGAAGGGTCACCGCTTAGGTGGCCCTTTCTCTTATGGCGAAACCCTATGCTGCACATCACCGACACGATCCAGATCGCCGATTGGGAATTGAGCGAGCAGTTCGTCCGGGCCTCTGGCCCCGGGGGGCAGAATGTTAACAAGGTGTCCACCGCGGTTGAGTTGCGCTTTGAGGCCGAACGGTCGCCCCATCTGACGCCTGCGGTAAAGGCCCGCCTGAAGCGACTGGCCGGGCGGCGGTGGACTCTGGAAGGTGCCATTGTCATTCAAGCCGAAGAAACCCGCAGTCAGGCGCAAAACCGCGAATTGGCGCGCGAGCGGCTGGTCGAGATGATTCGCCAAGCCCTGATCGCCCCCAAGCGGCGGCTGGCGACCAAGCCCACCTATGGCAGCATCCAGCGCAGGCTGGTGGCCAAAAAGGTGCGCAGTGCCATCAAAGACGGCCGCCAAACCCCTGAAGAAGAAGACTGATCACACGATCAGGTCTTGCCCCTGCTGCGCCCCCACACCGAACACCCGCTTATAGCGCGCAATCTGGTCAGCGGGGCCCATGGCCTTGTTGGGATTGTCAGACAGTTTCACTGTCGGCCGCCCATTGGCGGCCACGGCCTTGCAGACCAATGAAAACGGCGCCAGCGCATCGGAATCCGCCAAGCCGCTGAAATCATTCGTCAACATCGTGCCCCAGCCGAAAGACACCTTGGTTCGACCCGCAAATTGGCGGTGCAGGTCTTCGATCTTGGCCACATCCAGCCCGTCCGAGAAGATCACCAGCTTTTGCCGAGGGTCTTCGCCCTTTTCAGCCCACCATTTGATCGCCACCTCTGCCGCACGGGCCGGATCGCCGCTGTCGATGCGAATGCCTGTCCATGAGGCCAGCCAATCCGGCGCACGTTGTAAAAAGCCTTCGGTGCCAAAGGTATCGGGCAGGATGATGCGCAGGTTGCCGTCGTGTTCGTCCTGCCAATCGGCCATCACTTGGTAAGGCGTGCGGGCCAAAGCTGCGTCTGTGTCGGCAAGGGCGGCATAGACCATGGGCAGTTCGTGAGCATTGGTGCCGATGGCTTCAATATCGCGGCGCTGCGCGATCAGGCAGTTCGAGGTGCCCGTGAACCGGTTCTCAAGCCCCTCCATCATCGCCTGCACCGACCAGTCTTGCCATAGAAACGAATGCCTGCGGCGGGTGCCAAAGTCGGCGATGCGCAGCCCGTCAATCGCGCGCAGGCGGGTGATCTTTTCCCAAAGCTTGGTCATGGCGCGGGCGTAGAGCACTTCCAACTCAAACCTGCCCAGCTTTTGCAACACCGCACGGCCCCGCAGTTCCATCAGCACGGCAAGGGCGGGGATTTCCCATAACATCACCTCGTGCCAGGCGCCCGCAAACGTCAGCTCGTACTGGCCATCGCGCTTTTCCAGATGATAGGGCGGCAGGCGAAAGCCCTCGAACCATTCCATGAATTCGGGGCGAAACATCTGGCGTTTGCCATAAAACATATTGCCGCGCAGCCAAGTGCTTTCCCCCCGCGACAACGTCAGCGAGCGCACATGATCCAACTGCTCGCGCAGCTCGCCCTCATCAACCAGATCGGCCAAGCGGATTTTGGGGCTGCGGTTGATCAGGCTGAATTCCACCGTGGTGTCGCGGCGGTTGCGAAAGATCGATTGGCACATCAACAGCTTGTAAAAGTCGGTGTCGATCAGTGACCGCACGATGGGGTCAATTTTCCAGCGGTGGTTCCACACCCGTGTAGCAAGATCGACCATTGAACGGCTCCTTTAGGGCGCAACTATGGCAGCAAGCGCGCGCAAAGGTCAAAGGGCCATCGCGGTGTAACGGCGTTGACAGGGCAATTTACGCCAGCACAACCCCCGCCGCCGCCATCGCCTGCTGCTGGCGGGCTAATGACCCGTCCAGATCAATCGCCCGGCAGGCGTCTTGCAGCACGGTCACGTCAAAGCCTTGCGCCGCCGCATCAAGGGCAGAAAAGGCCACGCAAAAATCGGTGGCAAGGCCGACAAGCGTCAGGGCCGTTATGCTCCTTTCGCGCAAATAGCCTGCAAGCCCTGTGGGGGTCGTCTTGTCGTTCTCGAACAGGGCGGAATAGCTGTCGATGGCTGGGCGAAAGCCTTTGCGGATCACCAGATGCGCCAGATCGCTGCGCAAACCGGGGTGAAACGCCGCCCCCTTGGTGCCCTGCACACAGTGGCGGGGCCATAGGGTCTGCGGGCCGTAGGGCATTTGCACCGATGAAAACGCCGCAGCGCCCGCGTGGTTTTCCGCGAAAGAGCTGTGGTCTGCCGGATGCCAATCTTGCGTCAGCACCACGGTTGGACAGTCTGCCATCAGCGCATTGATCTGCGGGATAATCGCATCGCCTTGCGCTACGGCCAAAGCGCCACCGGGGCAGAAATCAACCTGCATGTCGATGACGATCAAGGCGTGATGGGGGTCTTGCATGACACCAAAGCTAGTCACCCCCGCCCGAAGGGTCAAGCGGGGCTTGAGTTTGCCCGCCCTTTCGGCCTAATGCGCTGCCATGATCACTGTCGCAGCCCTATACCACTTTACCCCCTTCGCCGACCCGCAAGCCCTGCGCGGGCCGCTGTTCGATCTGGCCAAAGCCCACGGCATCATGGGCACGCTGCTTTTGGCGACCGAGGGGATCAATGGCACCATCGCAGGCACCCGCACGGGGATTGACGCCGTTCTGGCCCATATCCGCGCCCTTCCCGGATGCAGCGATCTGGTGTGCAAAGAAAGCGAAGCCGCTAAAATGCCCTTCGTGCGGATGAAAGTCCGCATCAAGGCCGAGATCGTCACGCTTGGCGTGGCGGGGGTTGACCCCTTGGCCCGCGTGGGCCGCCATGTGCCGCCGCAAGACTGGAACGCGCTGATCCAATCCCCCGATGTCGCGGTGATTGACACGCGCAACGCCTATGAAATCTCGATCGGCACGTTTGAAGGGGCGGTTGACCCCGGCACGTCAGCCTTCCGCGAGTTTCCGGCGTGGTGGCAGGAAAACCAGCACAAGTTTGCGGGCAAGCGGATTGCGATGTTCTGCACCGGCGGCATTCGCTGTGAAAAGTCGACCAATTACCTGCTGGGCCAAGGCGTGCCCGAGGTGTTTCACCTGCAAGGCGGCGTGCTGAAATATCTTGAGGAAATTCCCGAGACAGAAAGCCTGTGGCAGGGCGAGTGTTTTGTCTTTGACCACCGCGTGGCCGTTGGGCACGGGCTAAAACAGGGCAGCTCGAAAATGTGCTGGACTTGCGGTCACCCCATGGCTGCAGGTGCCCAGTGCCCCGAATGCGGGCCGAACTCTGTCACAACCCGCTGATTTCGCGTTGACGGCCAAGGCCCTTGGGGCGAAGGTGCCCCGACTTTAAAGCAGGTGCGCGATGACGAAATCTTCGGTCTTTTCTCCGGTTCTTATCGCAGGCAGCGCCGTGCTGATGCTAAGCTTTGCTTTGCGGGGCAGTTTTGGTGTGTTTCAGATTCCCATCGCAAGCGAATTTGGCTGGCCAAGGTCGGATTTTTCGATGGCGATTGCCATTCAAAACCTCGCTTGGGGTCTGGGCCAGCCAATTTTTGGCGCGATGGCAGAACGGTTCGGCGACCGGCGGGCGATTATCGCGGGGGCTTTGATGTATGCAGCGGGCCTGCTGCTCAGCGGTTATGCCAGCACGCCGGGCACCATGCAACTGCTTGAGATTCTTGTAGGTTTTGGCATCGCGGGCACGGGGTTTGGCGTGATCTTGGCCATTGTCGGGCGTGCGTCGAGTGCCGAAAACCGCAGCATGGCTTTGGGGATTGCCACAGCGGCGGGGTCGATGGGGCAGGTGATCGGCGCGCCGACCGCACAGTTTTTGCTGCACCATTACCATTGGCAGACGGTGTTTGGCATCTTTTCGGTAGCTATCTTGTTCAGCCTGTTTGCCCTGCCGTTTTTAAGCGCCCAGCCCAAGGCATCCAAGGCCGAGTTGCAAGAAAGCCTTGGCACGGTGCTGTTGCGCGCTTTTAAAGACCCGTCTTACGCCATGATCTTTATGGGCTTCTTTTCCTGCGGCTATCAATTGGCCTTTTTGACCGCTCACTTCCCCGCCTTTATCACCGAACGCTGCGGGGCGATTGATCCGGCGGGTATGTTGGCCGGAATCGGGATCACCACGCCGTCTATTCTTGGGGCGATCAGCATTTCGGTGATCGGGCTGTTTAACATCGGCGGGTCGATTTTGGCGGGCTATCTGGGCAAGCGGTATTCCAAAAAGTACCTGCTGGCGGCGATTTACACGGGGCGCACAATCGCCTCGATTGCGTTTATCGTCACACCGATGACACCCACGACTGTCTTGATCTTCTCAGCGGTGATGGGGTCGATGTGGCTGGCGACGGTGCCGCTGACCTCGGGGCTGGTCGCGCATATGTACGGGTTGCGCTATATGGGCACGCTGTACGGCTTTGTGTTTTTAAGCCATCAGCTGGGGTCGTTCTTGGGCGTCTGGCTGGGCGGGGCGATGTATGACCTGACCGGCGGCTATACGATGGTGTGGTGGATTGGCATTGGCGTTGGGGCCTTTTCAGCGCTGGTGCATCTGCCGATCCGCGAAAGGCCGGTTTCGCTGGCGCTGGCGTGATCTTTACCAAGGGCTAGGGTATGAGCGCCCAAACGAGGTTCGCATGAAAACGCCCGCAATCGAGGTGATCGCCCCCAACCTGAAACGCCGCTTGTCGGGGGTGACGGCCACGGTGGTGCGGCTGATTCCAGTGCAAGCGGCGATGATCGGGATTGTGACCACAGGGCCGGGCCTGCCGTCTGATCTGCCGCATATCCCATTGGCACGCCTGCCCTTTTTGCGCCGCGACAGGTGGCGGGTCTGGCATGCACGGCGCAATACCGAAATGGTCTTGGGGCTGGTGCTGCGCCATATCTTGCGCTGCAAACTGCGGCTTTTGTTCACCTCGGCGGCGCAGCGCCATCATAAGGCGCTGACGCGGTGGTTGATTGGGCGGATGGATCGGGTGGTTGCCACATCGGACCGCGCCAAGTCTTATTTGCAGGTGCCCGCCACCGTGGTGATGCACGGCGTTGACACCCAAGTCTTCCACCCAGCCCCCAACCGCGCCGCCCTGCGCTTGCAGCTTAACCTGCCCCCACAGGCCGTGATCTTGGGCTGCTTTGGCCGCATCCGCGCGCAAAAGGGCGTCGATCTGCTGGTGGAGGCCGCTTGCACCCTTCTGCCCAGCCGCCCACACCTGCACCTAATCTTCACCGGCCGCGTGACCGACGACAACCGCACCTTTCACGCCGCCCAACTGGCGCGCCTGACAGCCGCAGGCATTGCCGACCGCGTGCAGTTTTTGGGCGAACTGCCTTGGGCCGATGTCGTGCGCCACTACCAAGCGCTGGACCTGTTCGTGGCCCCCGCTCGCTGGGAAGGCTTTGGCCTGACCCCGCTCGAGGCCATGGCCTGCGGCGTGCCAGTCGTCGCCTCTCGCGTGGGGGCGTTTGAGGCGCTGATAACGCCACTAACCGGCACGCTTGTGACACCCGATGACACGGCAGACCTGACCCAATCGCTGGCGGCTTGGGTTGACGATCCGGCCCACCTTGCCGCAGCAGGCCCCGCCGCCCGTGCGCATGTTCTGGCCCATCACCGCATCGAAGACGAGGCCCGCGCCCTTGTGGACATCTACCGCGACATGCTAGCGGCATCATGACTCGGCTTGGATTTTATCTGGCACGGCTTTTGCGGAATGAGCCTGCGATGGGCGGCTTGGGCCTGCCCATGGCAGAGCTATTGTCCCGCTTGCAGGGCGATATCGCACTGGTGGGCAATGCGCAAAGCCTAGGGGCGACCGATCACGGCCCGGCAATTGACGCCGCCGATCTGGTGATCCGCCTCAACCGTGCGCCCATGCCCGCTGCCCGCAGTCATGGGACACGCACCGATGTGTTGGCTTGCGCTACGTCCCTCAAGGCCGCACATCTGCATCAGCTTAACCCCAAACTGCTTTTATGGATGTCACCCAAACGCAAGCGGCTGTCTTGGGCCATGGCAAGCCGCAAGGGCTTTGCCCTGCCCCCGCTTGACACTTACCTGCGCCTGAAAGCGCAGCTTGCTGCGCCGCCCACCACGGGCCTGATGATGATCGACCTTTTGGCGCAATCCCCCGCCCAAAAAATCACCCTTTACGGCTTTGACTTCTTCGCCTCTCTCTCGCTTTCAGGCCGCCGCACCGCAGCGCAGGTGCCGCATGACTTCCAAGCCGAACGCGCCTATGTCACAGCGCTTTTGGCCCGCGACAGCCGGTTTTGCATCGCAAACCCCTCCGTTTTAACGGAATAACCCCCACTTCGGCGGAGTTTGCCACCCATAGGCCAATCGGCCCTTTCCCCCCGCACCGTCCTGCGCTAAGGCCCGCGCAGTCTTGTTGACTGACTGTCTTGACGTAAAGGAGAACCCCGATGGGCTATAAGGTCGTCGTCGCGGGTGCCACGGGCAACGTGGGCCGCGAAATGCTGAACATCCTCGCCGAGCGCGAGTTCCCGGTGGACGAGATTGCCGCGCTGGCATCGCGAAAATCTTTGGGCACCGAAATCAGCTTTGGCGAGAAAACCGTCAAGACCAAGGATCTGGATACCTTTGATTTCACCGGCTGGGACATTGCTTTGTTCGCCATAGGGTCGGACGCGACCAAGATCTATGCCCCCAAGGCGGCCGCCGCAGGCTGCATCGTGATCGACAATTCCTCGCTGTACCGCTACGATCCGGCTATTCCGCTGATCGTGCCGGAGGTGAATGCCGATCAGATTTTCATGTATAAAAACAAGAACATCATCGCCAACCCCAACTGCTCAACCGCACAGATGGTGGTGGCGCTGAAGCCCTTGCACGACCGTGCGCGCATCAAGCGGGTGGTGGTATCGACCTATCAGTCGGTGTCGGGGGCTGGCAAAGAAGGCATCGATGAGCTTTGGAACCAGACCAAGGGCATCTATGTGCCCGGGCAAGAAGTGGCCCCGTCGAAATTCCCCCGCCAAATCGCCTTTAACGTGATCCCGCAGATTGATGTCTTTCTGGATGACGGCTTTACCAAAGAAGAATGGAAGATGGTGGCCGAGACGAAAAAGATCCTTGATCCCAAGATCAAAGTCACCGCCACCTGCGTGCGCGTGCCGGTGTTTGTGGGCCATTCGGAATCGATCAATATCGAATTCGAAGAGCCGCTGGATTGGCAAGAAGCGCAAGATATCCTGCGCGAGGCCCCCGGTGTTCTGCTGGTCGATAAACGCGAGCCGGGCGGCTACATCACGCCCATCGAATGTGTGGGCGAATATGCCACTTATGTCAGCCGCGTGCGGCAGGATTCCACCATCGAAAACGGCATCTCGCTGTGGTGTGTGTCTGACAACCTGCGCAAGGGTGCCGCGTTGAACGCCGTGCAGATTGCCGAGGTTCTGGGCAATAAGGTGCTTAAAAAGGGCTAAAATTAGCTGCCGCCCAACAGGCGGCGGCTTTTTCTGGCTTTGCGCAGCGCGGCGCTTTAGGGTTGACCAAGGGGTTTTCTTGGGGGGTCGCCTTGATCATACAGCAATTGGCGCATGTATGCGTGTTTAGCCATGATTTGGCGGCCGCTGAATCGTTTTATGTCGGCGGCTTGGGGCTGAAAAAATGCTTCAACTTCCTTAAAAATGGCGCTTGGGTCGGGCTTTACCTGTCTTGCGGTGACCGCACCTTTATTGAGGTGTTCTTGCATGACCAAGCGCCCTTTGACCGATCCGGTCAGGTCAACCATCTGTGCCTAGAGGTTGACGACCTGCCCGCCTGCGTGGCCGAATTACGCGTCAAGGGCATCGAGGTGACAGAGCCGAAATATGGCTGCGATGACACTTGGCAGGCTTGGCTGAAAGACCCGTCGGGCAGCTTGGTGGAATTGTTCCAATATACCGCCCAAAGCGCGCAGTTTGTCGGCGGCGACCGCGAGATTGACTGGTAAGGCTGCCCCCTAGCCATCCGCGTCTTTCAACCGCAAAACCATGGCAAGTGCGGCCAGTTTCAGCACGCAAGGCACGACCGCATAAGCCAAAGTCAGTGTGTTCAGAGCATGGGCGCTGTTGACTTGGCCCGGGGCAAAGCCGTGCCATTCTAAAATCGGCATCACCGCAAAGGCCGCCAGCGCCAAACCAAGCTTGCCCGCAAAGGCCCAGATCCCGAAGGCCAAAGATGCTTGCAGCCCCGCCCGCGTCAAGGCCACCGAAAACATCGCCGGCAACAGCACTGTATCTGCCCCCAGCGCCGCCCCCGATGCTGCACAAATCACACCAAATCCGACAAGGTCGCCTGCGCCCAAAAAGGCAGAGCCCGCAAAACAGACAATCGCCAAGGGCATGGCGATCAGCAGCGTCGCTTTGGCACCGATCCTGCGGCGGATGCGCAGCCAAAGCGGCACACTTACCCCCGCGGACAGAAAGAAAAGCGTCAGCAGCAGCCCCGCCTTTCCCGGCAAGGCCAGACGATCTTGCACGAAGAATAAAAAAAGCGTCGAGGTCAACGCCACAGGCAGGCTGTTGACCAAGCCCAAGGCCAAAAGCCGCAAGGCCCCGGCTTGGCCCAATCCCGCAAAAGACAAGGCCCCGCCCAAGATCACCGGTCGCCGCCACAGGGGCCGCGTGGCAAGGGCGCTTGTCAAAGCCAAACCGCCAAGGCAAAGCCCAAAGGCCGGGTAACCCTGCGCCCCCGCCCCCATCGTCACCAAAAAAGCCGGCGCACTGGCCGCAAACACCACCCCCGCCAGCATCCCCCCCTCGCGATAGGCGGCCAGTGTCATCAGGGCATCCGGCTCGGGCTTCAACGCCAGCGTGGCGCTGCGCCCATAAAGCAGGATTGACCCCAAACTATAAGCCGAAAAAATTCCCAGCAAAGTAACCGCCAGTTTTGCGCTGGCATAGGGGCCGGGCGTTAACGAAAAGAGCACGGGATACCCCACCGCCAACCCCACCGCGGCGACCATGGCAAAAGCCAGTTGCGCCTTGGGCCAACGGTCAATCGCCCAGCCCATCAGCGGGTCTTGCACCAAATCTATCAAGCGGATCGCCAGCAAAATGACGCCAATCGTTCCCAACCCCATCCCAAGGTTGACAGAGGCAAACTGCGGCAAATGGATGTACAAAGGAATACCTGTCGCAGCCAACATCATTGCATAAAGGCTGACGCGGGGATAATGCATTTTTGTTGCTGTCTCGACTGGGGCGTGGGTCACGCGTTAGGGTGCTTGGGCGGATCCTAACGCGCAAGGGGTGGTGGCGCATCACTTTCTTGACGGGCAGGTTGGATCAGGCTGCAAAAAGCGTCGCTCTATCTGCCGTTCCAGAGCGCGGTGGCAGATTTGCCACCGGACCAAACGGTCTGAAACCGACACCTAGACATGGGCGAAAATACTCCTTAGGGTATAGGATGTAATTTGCGTTAACTCTTAGGAGTCGAAGCTGTGCCAGTGTCGAACCTAACGCGACCCGAACGTTGCGCGAATTCACTTATAACAAAGGCCCTTTGGCGCGGTAACATCGGCTGGAACGGACTAAGTTGGACAATTCGCTCATCAACATCTTTCGTCAAAGGACCCGTCCGGTGCTTGTTTCTCTTCGTGACCTGCATCTGGCCACCGCACAAGACTTGGTAGGTGGTTTGGGCATTCAAAACCGTTTTTCGACGCAAAAAGTCGAAATTGCGTGCCTTCTTCGCGCAAGCCCATTTGTAAATGATTAGTTCAGTAATCCAATGTTTAGAACCACTTCCCCTATCCTTTCGGCATATAAACCAATGCCCATTATCATTATCGTGCCAAGTCAGATACGAACGCACAGTGTATACTGTAGCAAAACAGTTACCAGATTGAGGACAACATGCGGATCTTGTTAGCAGACGATCAAGAGTTGGTTCGCGACACGATTGCTGCCTTCTTGCAGCAAGAAGAGGGGCTGACCGTCGAGGTGGCGCGTGATTTTCCCACTGCCCTTGATATGGTGCGCACAAGCGGTGCCTTTGATTTGGTGCTGCTTGACTATATGATGCCCGGCATGAACGGGCTGGTGGGTCTGGCCGCGATGAAAAAGCAGCAGGGCAGCAAGCCTGTTGCGATCATTTCCGGCACAGCGCCGCGCGCTATCGCCGAACAGGCCCTGGCAGAGGGGGCGGCTGGTTTTCTGCCCAAAACCATGTCAACCCGATCGTTGTTGGCCGCTGTCCGCTTTATGGCGGCGGGTGAGATTTATGCCCCGATCAGTCTGATGACCGAACGCGACACCCAGCCGATCACAGTTGCGGGGGCGCAACTGACATCGCGCGAACTGGACGTTCTTAAACGCTTGTGCCGCGGCCTTGCCAATAAGGAAATCGCCCGCGAACTGGATCTGCAAGAAGTCACCGTCAAGCTGCATATCAAAACCTTGTACCGCAAGATCGCCGCCAAGAATCGCACCCATGCCGCGATGATCGCCAAAGAGGCCGGGCTGTATTGAGCGACACTTTAGGATATTTTCATATGCCAAGGGGTAGTTTGTTCACCCGTTGAGATACGCGACGACCTCAATAGAGTGTGCTAACAAAACCACTACCGTAACCTGAAATGGACCTTTGCGATGCGCATTTTTTTTAAAGTCGTTTTGCTGCTTTTCTGTCTTGGCGTGAGCGCAGTATCCTCAAGCCTTGCCCATGCCGACATTTTCGCCCCGCCGAAGGGGGAAGCGATTGTGACCGTTCGCGGGTTAATCACAGCGACCAATTCGCCCGATGGATTGGTGTTGGATTTAGACCAACTGAAATCTTTGCCGCAGCACAGTTTTACAAGCTCAACCCCGTGGAACGAGGGTAAGTCGCTGTTTCAGGGCGTTCTTTTGAAAGACCTGATCGCGGCAGTCGGGGGCCACGGAACAACCATCACAATCACCGCTTTGGATGATTACACCAACTCTGTCGCCGTCACCGATGCCAAGGATGACGGGCCAATGCTGGCCTATCTGATGGATGGCAAGACGATGTCGGTGCGCGAAAAAGGCCCGCTTTGGTTGATCTATCCTTTTGATGATAATGCCGATTATCGCAGCGAAGAAACATATGCCCATTCGATTTGGCAGATCGCGCGGATAGACTTTGGCAAATAAAGACATACCTCTGGCCAATTTCAAAGCCAAGAAACGATCTTTCTGGACCCTTCTTCTTGCGGGGTTAAAGCCCGCGATCATGGTCTTGGCGGCTGTATCGATCGGTGTCGTCGCGGTCCTTTGGATGCGCCTGGAAGCCGAGATCGTGCACTATCGCCAAGAGGCGATTGATAATGTTCTTTTTAACACCACGCAGATTGAATTGGACGTGGTCCGATTTCAGGCGGAAGCAGAACTTGTTGCCCTAAAGCCCGCCGCGTCTTTAAGCGAGCTGCGCAAACGTTTCGATCTGCTTTACAGCCGGTTTCAGTCTGTCTTGGTCGGCAAGATGTTTGTGGCGCTTAATAAGCCTCAGATCGTTGCCGAAATCAGTGCGGAAATGGAAGAATTCCTCGACAAAACCACGCCCGTGATTGATTCGTCTGATCCTGAATTGCGCGCGGCGCTGCCCCAGATTGCCAGTGAAGCGAACACCTTGCGCGGCGATTTGCGCGTTCTGATGATCCAGCTCATCACACGATATTCCGCCATGGACGACGAGCGCCGTACCGCCTTCGCGGCCTTGGTCGAGCGGGCGGCTTGGGCCGGGGCGATTGTCATTGCAGTCTTGACGATGCTGTCGGGCTTGGTGCTTTGGCTTAACGGGCAGGCCATGCGCTTGGCCGATCAAACGTTGCGCCTGTCCTCGCGCTTTGCGGCCACGGTCAGAACCTCGCTGGATGCTATCATCGTTTCTGACGCCAAGGGCCGCGTGCTTGACTATAACGAGGCCGCTGCCCTGACCTTTGGCTACAGCGCGCAAGAGGCGATCGGTATCGATCTTGCCAACTGCATCCCGCCCAACTCGCGCCAAATCTATTTTGATGTTGTCGCCCGTATCCAGCAGGATGGCGCGGCGAAGGATACAAACACCGGCCTGTTCCAGATGACCGCCAAGCGAAAAGGCGGGGTCGAATTTCCAATCGAACTGTCCGTAGCAAGCCACAACACAGCCGATGGCACGATTTTCATCGCCTTCCTGCGCGACATCTCTGACCGCGTGCAAGCCGAGAGGGCCTTGGTTCAGGCCCGCGACGCGGCGATGGCGGCCGAGAAATCCAAGACAAACTTCATGGCCGTGATGAGCCATGAAATGCGCACACCTTTAAACGGCGTGATGGCGGCGCTTGAAATCGCTTCTGGCATGGCGGTCAACGACAAACAGACGCGCTTTTTAGAATTGGCACAATCCTCGGCCCGCCAGTTGCTGCGCCATGCCAATGATGTTCTTGACATTTCAAAGGTCGAAGCGGGCCAAATGCAGCTTTTGGACGAAGACTTCGACATGACGGCCTTGGCGCAGGATCTTGTCACAGGTTTGCAACAAATGGCCGCCCAGAAGGGCACCGAGATGACCGTAAAGCCCATGGGCGCTTTGCCGCGCCTTGTGGGCGATTATTTCCGCATCAGCCAGATTTTGCAGAACTTTCTGACCAACGCGCTGAAGTTCACCGAAAACGGCCAGATCACCGTCGAGATCGAGGCGCAGCGCGGCAAAGATGCGATGCTTGAAGTCGAAGTGCGCGTGATCGACACGGGCATCGGCATTGCCGAAAGCGATCAGGCGCGGATTTTCGACGATTTTGTGATGTTGGATCAGTCGCTTGTGCGTACAAGCGGCGGCACGGGTCTTGGGCTGGCCATTGCACGCAGGCTGGCGCAAGCGATGGGTGGCGAGGTTGGGGTTGAAAGCGAGTTGGGCGCGGGCAGTTGTTTTTGGATGCGTTTGCCCTTTGCCGTCGCCAACACCCCGCCCCAAGCCACAGATATCCCGCTTGCACCCGCGCCCAGCCTCGACAAATTGGATGTGCTGGTGGTCGAAGACAATGCCACCAACCGCATCGTTTTGGAAGAAATGTTGCAACAGATGGGCCACCGCGTGACCATGGCCGTCGATGGCCAACAAGGCATGGACGTGGCGCGCGCCCATGCGTTCGATGTGATTTTGATGGATATTTCCATGCCCGTGATGGATGGATTAAGCGCGACGTCGATGATCCGCGCGCAAGGCCTATCGATGGCCAGCCGCATTCTGGCCGTCACCGCCCATTCCATGCCCGCCGACCTAGAGCGGTTTAAAAACGCCGGAATGGATGGCTGCCTGACCAAACCGATCTCTTTTGGCAACCTTGGCAAGGTCTTGCGGCAAGAAGACAAAGAGGCGCTGGCAGATCTGAACCCCGCCCCGCTTGTGCTGAACCCCGCCCGGATTGACGATCTGCGCGAGGGCCTTGGCGCGGCTGGTTTGGCGCGGATGGTGCAGCGCTTTCTGGGCGATTTTCCAAGCTTTCAGACGCGCCTTATGGCGGCCTGCGCCCCCGATCGGCGGGAGTCTCTGGTGGCCATTTGCCACGAAGGCGCGGGTGTCTGTGCCATGGTCGGCGCGCCAGCCTTGCAACAGCTTTACGCCAGGGCCGAAGAGCTGTGCCGCAATGGCGACAAGGCCGCAGCCGCCGAACTGGTCACAACCCGGCTTGCGCCTTTGTGGGCCCAGACCGAAGCTGCAATTTTGGCGATTGATCTTGGCATTCAAGCCGTGCCGCAACCGGCCTAGACGCTGGTGTCTGCAGGATCGGGCACAGGGCAAAAGGCATCGCGCAGAGCCGACAAAACGGCTATGATCTCAGGTGCTGCGAGCGAATAAAGCACGCTTTTCCCGCGCCGCTCGGTGCGCACCAACCCTTGCGCGCGCAGGCGCATCAAGTGCTGTGACACCGCAGGCTGCGAAGACCCCAGCGCCTGTGTAAGGTCCCCCACGCTGCGCTCGCCGTCGATCATATGGCACAACAGTTCAAGCCGCCCCTCGTGCGCAAGGACCTTCAAAAATGCCACGGCGCGCTGCAAAGCCTGCGGTTGGCCGTTTGGATCAAAGCGGATGATGGCAGGGGAAGCTGTTGGCATAGGAAACCCATCTTCTAAACACGCAGGCAGTTTATATTCAGAAAAACAGATGTGAAAGGGCTAAAGCAAAGGGATGATGACCCCTCGACAGGGGTGGTTTCAAAGGTCATGTTAGCGACCAAAACCGCCAGCTTCAGGATAACCCATGACCAAACCCCACGTCCTGCAAATGGGATCTTATCCCGAATGGGACCAATCCCCGCTAGACGCCGCCTTTCAGATGCACGCCTATCATGCGGCGGCGGATAAGGCGGCTTTTCTGGCCGAAGTTGGCCCGCATATCCGCGCCATTGCCACCAATGGTGGCGCAGGGGCAGGGTCGGCGGTGATCGCCGCCTGCCCGAATCTAGAGGTGATCTGCATCTACGGTGTGGGCTATGACGCGGTTGATCTTTCCGCCTGCAAAGCGCGCGGTATCCATGTGACCAACACGCCCGATGTGCTGACCGATGACTGCGCCGATCTGGCCGTGGGCATGGTTGTCGCACTGGCCCGCGGCATCGTTCCCGCCGCAGCCTTTGCCCGTGCCGATTGGACCAAGGGCAGCTTTCCCCTGCAACGCCGCGTGACGGGGATGAAGGCCGGCATCTTGGGCCTTGGCCGCATTGGCGAGCAAGTGGCCAAGCGCTTGGCGGGTTTTGACATGGACATCGCCTACTGCGCCCGCAGCCCGCGCGATGTGCCCTATACCTACATCGCCGACCCCGTGGCCTTGGCCGCGCGGTCCGATGTGCTGATCGTCACGGCCTTGGCCAATGCCCAAACCCGCCACATCGTCAGCGCCCAAGTCTTGCAGGCCTTGGGGCCGGACGGGTTGCTGGTCAACATCTCGCGTGCGTCCAACATCGACGAAGAGGCGTTGTTGACTGCCCTTGAAACCGGTGCGCTCGGCGGGGCCGCCTTGGATGTGTTCGAAGGTGAACCCCACCTAAACCCGCGCTTCTTGGCGCTGTCCAACGTGCTGCTGCAACCCCACCACGCCTCTGGCACGGTGGAAACGCGCCGCGCGATGGGGCAGTTGATGCGCGACAATCTGACCGCGCATTTTGCAGGCCAACCGCTGCTGACGCCGGTAAGCTGATCAAACGCCGCTGACCCTGCGCTGTAAACGGCCGCAGGGTCAGCGCGCCAAAAGGGGGGGTTACATGCGCAACGGCGGGCAAATTCTGGTGGAAAGCCTTGTGGCCTTGGGGGCCAAAAAGGCATTTGGCGTGCCGGGCGAAAGCTATCTGGCCGTCTTGGATGCCATGCACGACACGGTGGGGCGCTTTGACTACATCCTGTGTCGCAACGAAGGCGGGGCCAGTTTCATGGCCGCCGCTTACGGCAAGCTGACAGGCCAGCCCGGCATTTGCATGGTCACCCGAGGGCCGGGTGCCTCTAACGCCATGATCGGCGTGCATACGGCGATGCAGGATTGCACCCCGCTGCTGCTGTTCATCGGCCAAATCGCCCAATCCGACCGCGAGCGGGAAAGCTTTCAAGAGGTCGACTACCGCGCTGTCTTTGGCAGCATGGTCAAATATGTGGTCGAAATCACCGACCCCGCCCGCATTCCCGAACATCTGGCCCGCGCTTGGAAAACCGCTGTCTCGGGCCGTCCGGGTCCGGTGGTGGTGTCTTTGCCCGAAGATATGCTGGCGGCTCTGTCCGACACAGCCCCTCTGTCGCTTCCCCTTCCGCCGATAGCCCCCGCCCAGCCCGATCCTGCCGCTTTGCGTCAAGCGCTTGGCTTGCTGGCCCAAGCAAAGCGCCCCCTTATCCTAACCGGCGGCACCGGCTGGACGGCACAGGGCAAATCCGCCCTGCAAGCCTTTGCCGAGGCGTCGGATATTCCCGTGCTAACCGCCTTTCGCTGCCAAGACGCCATCAACAACACCTCACCCGTCTTTGCCGGAGAGGCGGGGGTGGGCATGTGGCCCCATGTCGCCGATCTGATCAAAAGCGCCGATGTCATCGTGGCCGTCAACCTGCGCATGGATGAGATGACAACCGGCGCTTACACCCTGCTGTCGGTGCCTCTGCCCCAACAAACCCTGATCCATGTGCATCCCTCCACCGAAGAACTGGGCAAGATCTACATCGCAGCCCTGCCACTGCACGCCGACCCCAACGCCTTTGCCGCAGCTTTGATCCCTGTTGCAGGCCCGTGGGCCGCATGGCGCGCCAAGGCCCGCGCAGCCTATCAAATGGCCTTTGTCGCCCCGCCCCAACCCTCGCCCGTCGATATGGCAGCGGTGATGGCCCATCTGGGGGCAAACCTGCCGCAAGATGTGATCGTCACCAACGGCGCGGGCAATTTCGCCGCTTGGCCCAGTCGGCATCTGTGCTTTGGCCCCAAGATGCGGCTTTTAGCGCCGCAATCGGGGGCCATGGGCTACGGGGTGCCTGCGGCGATTGCGGCCAGTCTGGCCGAACCCAGCCGGATGGCGCTGTGTTTTGCAGGCGACGGCGATTTCCAGATGACGTGCCAAGAACTCGCCACCGCCGCCCAGCACGGCGCGGCCCCTTTGATCCTGATCCTGGACAATGGCATCTACGGCACGATCCGCGCCCATCAGGAACGCCAATTCCCCGCCCGCGTCTTTGGCACGACCATGGTCAACCCCGACTTCACCGCCCTCGCCCAAGCCTACGGCTTTCACGCCGAACGGGTCGAGACGACCGAGGCTTTTGCCCCTGCCTTTGACCGCGCGGTGCTGGCCATCAAGGCGGGCCTTGGCGCGGTGTTGACACTGGCCATATCCCCCGAAGCCATAGCGCCCCGCCAAAGGATCAGCACCCTGCGCCAAGCCGCCCTTGCCGCCAAAGCGTAAAAAACCACCGCGCAGGTCTCCCCGCGCGGTGGCCTTTCTTCAAATCAGCTAAGCTTAAGCCGCTTGACGCTGCGCCAGAACCATCGCCATCGTCTCGCCCATCGAAGACGGGTTGGGGGCCACGGTGATGCCTGCCGCGGTCAGGAGATCAACCTTTTCCTGCGCGCTTTCGCCAAAGGCCGACACGATCGCCCCCGCATGGCCCATCTTGCGGCCCTTGGGGGCAGACAGCCCCGCGATATAGGCCACGACCGGCTTTTTCATATGGTCGCGGGCAAAGGCTGCGGCCTCTGCCTCTTGCGGGCCACCGATTTCGCCGATCATCATCACGGCATCGGTTTCGGCGTCCGCCTCGAACAGTTCCAGAATGTCGCGGAAGCTTGACCCGTTGATCGGATCGCCGCCAATCCCGACCGAGGTCGACACCCCGATCCCCAAAGCCTTCATCTGCGCTGCCGCTTCATAGCCCAAAGTGCCCGAGCGGCCCACGATACCAATGCGCCCCGGCATATAGATATGCGGCGGCATGATCCCCATGAACCCTTTGCCGGGTGAGATGATGCCCGCGCAGTTCGGCCCGATGACGCGCATTTTGCGTTCTGCCGGATAGCGGCGCAAGAACCGCTTCACCCGCATCATGTCTTGGCTGGGAATGCCGTCGGTCACACAGACAGCGGTGCGAATACCGGCATCTGCGGCTTCCATAATCGCATCCGCTGCAAAGGGCGGCGGCACGAAGATCAGCGAGGCTTCTGCGCCGACTTGCTCCACCGCCTCGCGCACGGTGTTAAACAGCGGGCGGTCCAGAACACTTTCGCCCCCTTTGCCCGGTGTCACACCGCCCACCACGTTGGTGCCGTGTTTGATCATATCAGCGGCATGGAACGAGCCGATCCGGCCCGACATGCCTTGCACGATAACGCGGGTCTTTTCAGTGATCAGAATGGCCATGATGTCCTCCTTAAGCGGCTTTGCGGGGGCGGGCGGCAACAGCCGCCGCAGCGGCTTCGGCCAGACTATCGGCCGAGATCAGCGGCAAGCCCGACCCATCAATGATGGCCTTGCCCTCTTCGACATTGGTGCCGGCCAGTCGCACCACAACGGGGATCGTCAGGCCCACTTCTTTATAGGCCTGCACCACGCCTTGCGCGACCCAGTCGCAGCGGTTGATCCCGGCAAAGATGTTGACCAAGATCACCGACACATTGCCATCGGCCAAAACGGTGCGAAACGCCCGCACAACCCGCTCGGGGCTGGCACCGCCGCCGATGTCAAGGAAGTTGGCAGGCTCGCCGCCCGCCAGCTTGATCATGTCCATGGTGGCCATGGCCAGACCGGCACCGTTGATGATGCAGCCGATGTCACCCTCTAGCCCGACATAAGACAGGCCATGATCGCCCGCCGTGCTTTCGCGCGGGTCTTCTTGGCTGCGGTCGCGCAGTTCGGCAATCTGCGGCTGGCGGAACAAGGCGTTGGTGTCAAACGACATTTTGGCATCCAGTGCGACCAGATCGCCGGAATGGGTGACAACCAGCGGGTTGATCTCGACCATCACCGCATCCAGATCGCGGTAGGCGCGGTAGCAGGCGCGCAGCGTGGTGACCATTTGCGCCACCTGACCGCCGCGCAGGCCCAGTTGAAAGGCCAGCTCGCGGGCCTGAAATTCTGACAAGCCCGTTGCAGGGTCAATAATCATGCGGCGCAGGCTGTCGGGGTCTTTGTCGGCCAGATCCTCAATCTCCATCCCGCCGTGGGCCGAAGCCACGATCATGATGCGTTCGGACTTCCGGTCCAGCACAAAGCCCAAGTACAGTTCTTGCGCGATGTCAGACGCGCCTTCGACCCAAACGCGGTAAACGCCCTTGCCATTGGCATCGGTTTGCTTGGTGACAAGCTGCTTGCCAAACAGCGTGGCGGCAAAGGCCTGCACCTCTTCGGGTGTCTTGCACAGCTTCACCCCGCCCGCCGCCCCGCGCCCGCCGGAGTGGATCTGCGCCTTGACAACCCACGCCTTGCCACCCAATTCGCGGGCGCGGTAGCCTGCCTGTTCGGGGCTATAGGCCAGCCCGCCACGCGGTACGGGCACGCCAAATCGGGCAAGGATTTCCTTGGCTTGGTATTCGTGAATATCCATATGTTCCTCCCTAAGCGAGGAGCGGTTTCGTTGAACCGCCCCCGCGTGATCTGTTTGAATTTTCGCAGAAAATTCGTGGCTTACTTGGCGGCGATGGCGTCAGCCAGAACCAGCACGTTCATGGCCATCCGCTCTGACGCCGCATCGATCATCCGCCCGTCCAACTGCGCGGCGCCTTTGCCCATGGCTTCGGCCTTGCGCAGCTCTTCGATAATCCGGCGCGCGCGGGTCACTTCGGCCTCTGGCGGCGAGAAGACCTCATTGGCCAAAGCGACCTGCGACGGGTGAATGGCCCACTTGCCCTCGCATCCCAAAGCCGCAGCGCGACGGGCACCGTCTTTGTAGCCTTCCGGATCGCTGAAATCGCCAAACGGGCCGTCAATCGCGCGCAAACCGTAAGCACGGCAGGCCACCACCATCCGGCTGATCGATGCATGCCATTGGTCGCCCGGATAATGCGGGTTCAAACCGCCAATGTTCGTCGTCCGCGCCCGCATGGAGGCGGCGAAATCCGCCACGCCGAAATGCAGCGCCTCTAGCCGTCCGCCGAATTGGGCGATGGCTTCGACATTGGCCATCCCCAAAGCGGTTTCAATCAAGGCTTCCAGACCCACGCGGGTGGTGTAGCCCTTGGCCTGTTCGATCTGGTTGACCATGGCTTCCACCATGTACAAATCGCCCGTCACGCCAACCTTGGGCACCAGCAAAGTGTCAACCTTGTCACCCGCCTGTTCCATCACATCCACCACGTCGCGGTACATGTAATGCGTGTCCAGCCCGTTGATCCGCACCGAGACCGTCTTGCCCTTGGCCCGCCAGTCGATGTCGTTCAGCGCCTGAACGGCATTCTTGCGGGCTTGCACCTTTTCAGACGGGGCAATGGCGTCTTCCAGATCAAGGAAAACATAATCGGCTGGCCCATCGGCAGCCTTGTCGATCATCGCGGGGTTAGAGGCCGGAACCGCCAGTTCCGAACGTTGCAAGCGTGCTTTGCGCATGGGGTGAAGCGTATGGCTCATCTTTTTATCCTGATTTCCGTATGGTTTATTCTGCAGCCATCGCGACAGAGGATTGTACGTGCTGGGCATAAACCGCCTGCGCGGCCGCCACCCCCGACCCAAAGTTGATCGTCGCCCCTGCCGCCACCAGCGACAGTTCGGCCAAGGCGATGGCGGTCAGGCACATGCCCTCGTTGCAATCACCGATATGGCCGATGCGAAACACCTTGCCCGCCAGCGGCCCAAGGCCCGACCCAAGCGAGGCGTTGTAGCGGTCATAGGCGATCTTGATCACATCGCGCGCATCCACGCCGTCAGGCGTGCGAATGGCGGTGACCGTGTCGGAATAGACCGACGGATTTTCCGCGCAAACCTCTAGCCCCCAGGCCTGCACAGCGGCGCGCACGCCTGCAGCCAGACGGCGGTGACGAGCGAGGATTGTATCAAAACCCTCTTCGATCATCAGGTCCAGCGCGGCGCGCAGACCGTGCAGCAGTTGCACGGGGGGCGTGTAGGGGAAGTACCCCGTTTCGTTGTTCTTCACCTGATCAGAGAATTCAAAATACGCGCGGCGCATCTTGGCGGTTTCAGCCGCCTTCATCGCCTTGGGGCTGACGCCCAGAATGCCCAAACCGGGGGGCATCATCAGGCCCTTTTGGCTGCCCGTTACGGCCAGATCAACGCCCCACGCGTCCATCTCGAACGGCAAGCACCCGATGGAGGACACGCCATCGACAAACAACAGCGCGTCGTGGCCAGCCTCGTTCATCGCGCGGCGCAGCGCGGCGATGTCGGACGTGACACCGGTTGCCGTTTCGTTATGGGTGACAAAGACAGCCTTTATCTCGCCCTTGCGGTCATCCCCCAGACGGTGGGCGAATTCGCTGATCGGGGCACCGGCACCCCACGGCAGGTCGATCAAGTCAACCTCTAGCCCCAAACGTTGGGCCATTTGCGCCCACAGTACGGAAAACTGGCCGTGACGCGCCATCAACACGCGGTCGCCGGGCGACAGGGTGTTGGTGATCGCAGCCTCCCACGACCCGGTGCCAGAGGCCGGAAACACCAGCACATGGCCGTCTTGGGTGCGAAACAGGGTTTTCAGATCGCGGAATATGCCCATATTGGGCGCACCGAAATCATGCGCGCGATGGTCTTGCATCGGCACATTCATAGATTGACGAACACGTTCCGGCACATTGGTCGGGCCGGGAATGAACAGGTGATTAATTCCAGTGCGCATAGCTTCCTCCGCTTGGTGGACTGTGTGTTACACCGCTTTTAATTTAAGCAAAGCGCAAACAGGTTGCGCTGTGAATGCGAGACTTTACAGATTTGAATATTTGTAATATTGTAAACAAGACAAACTCTAGCTTGTGTGCGATGGTATGCAAAAAACCTTCATAGGCCCCCACCTGCGCCGCTTGCGCGTGGAACGCGGCGAAACCCAAGGTGCGATGGCCAAGGTGCTGGGGATCAGCCCCTCTTACGTCAACCTTTTGGAAAATAACGAAAGATCGGTGTCGGTGCAGGTGCTTTTGCGCCTGTTTGACGCTTACGGCGTTGACTGGCGCGACATCGCCGAAGAAGACGGCACCGCCCAGCTTTCCGACCTGCGCGCCGTGATCCAAGACCCGCTTTTCACCCAAACCCGCCCCGATTTGCCCCAGTTGCGCGCAGCTTTGGTGCATGCGCCGGCCTTGGTTCACAGTTTCATGTCACTTTACCGCAGCTATGCGGTCGTCTCGGACCAGCTTTTGTCGCTCACCGAAAGTGGGGCGCCGCAGGTGTCCGCCTCGCCCGAGGCGGCGGTGCATGACGTTTTTCGCCGCAATCGCAACCATTTTCGCGAGATCGAAGAGGCCGCCGACTCTTTCTGGCCCCAGCCGATCGAACGGGACGAGCTGTATGTCACCCTTAAACGCCGCTTGCGCGACAGTTTGGGCGTGAATGTGCGTGTGTGCCGCGTCGAAGACCTGCCCGGCGCGCTGCGCGAATATGACGAATCGCGGCGCGAGATTTTGCTATCAGAGGCGCTTGACCAGCCCAACCGCACCTTTCAACTGGTGCATATGGCGGGCCTGTTGGAACAGCGCGCCCTGCTGGATGCCCTGATCCAGCGCAGCGGTATCCGCGACCCGCGCGGGGTGGCGCGGTTGCGGGTGGAATTGGCCAACTACTTCGCCGCTGCCGTCTTGATGCCCTATGCGGCCTTTCTGGCTGAAGCGCGGGCCTCGAAATACGACTTTGACCATATCTCGACCCGCTTTGGTGTCAGCTTTGAACAGGCCTGCCACCGTGCCACCACCTTGCAGCGCGAAGGGGCGCAGGGCGTGCCTTTCTTCTTTTTGCGCATCGACAAGGGCGGCAATGTGACCAAGCGGTTCAACGCGACCGATTTCCACCTTGCCGAATATGGCGGCGCTTGCCCGCGGTTAGATGTGCACACCAGCTTTCGCACCCCGGGCCGGATCGTGCCGCAGTTCGTGGAAATGCCCGACCGCAGCCAGTTCTTCGTCTTTTCGCGCACCGTCGACCGCCCGACATGGGAGCGTCACACCCAAGACAACCGTCTGGCCGTGGCCATGGGCTGCGCGATCGGCTTTGCGCCCGAGATCGGCTATGCTGAGGGGTTTTCCGTCTCTGCCGCGCGGATGACGCAGATTGGCATCAACTGCCGCATCTGCCCCCGCGCCAATTGCGACCAACGCGCACATCAGGCGGCGATCTTGACCCAACCGGTCGACGAATTGCGCCGTGGCGTGACGCGGTTCGATGTCAGCTAGGCGGCCTTAACCGCCCTTGATGCGCTGGATCAGGTAGATTTCGTTGGCCTCGCCGACCGCCGCAAAGCGGCTGGCGGTCAGCACGCCGTCAATGCTGACCGACACGCCCGCCGCAATCACCGGCCCAAGCCCCGGATGGGCCGCGACCAGCCCATCCAGCATTTGCCCCACCGTGTCGGCCTGGACCTGCACCACCTCTACCCCATCGGTAAAGCGGCGCAGGCCAGACCACAGGTGAACCTTAACCACGACCCTTTGCCTTGATCGCCGCCAAAACTTTCGGCGGTGACAGCGGCAACGAGCGAATCCGCGCCCCTGTCGCCATCGCCACAGCATTGGCAATCGCAGGCAGCGGCGGGGTGATCCCCGTTTCGCCCACGCCGCGCACGCCGTAGGGGTGGCCGGGGTTTGGCACTTCGACGATCACGGTGTCGATCATCGGCAGGTCGGATGCCACGGGAATGCGGTAGTCAAGGAAAACCGCGTTCTGCAAACGGCCATTCGCGCCGTAGACATATTCCTCGTTCAGCGCCCAGCCGATGCCTTGTACAGCGCCGCCCTGATACTGGCCTTCGACATAGGCCGGATGAATGGCGCGGCCCGCATCTTGCACCACAAGGTAGCGCAGAATGGTCGTGCGGCCGGTTTCGGGATCAACCTCAACATCCACCACATGGGCGCCAAAGCTGGCCCCCACGCCTTCGGCATTGGTTTCGTGGTGGCCTGAAATAGGCCCGCCGTTGCCACCCATCTTGGCCCCGATTTCCGCGATGGTCATGGGCGGGAATTGGCCAGCGTTGGGGCCAGCGGGCATGGCAGCGCCGTCTTTCCAGACGACCGCCTCTTCCTCGATGCCCCATTCTTTTGCCGCGCGGCGGCACATCTCGCCGATGGCTTGGCGGGCGGCTTCGACGGCGGCTTTGCCGGTGGCAAAGGTGGCGCGGCTGCCGTGGCTGGGTTCGTTCACCCCCAAAGCCCCGGTTTCCACGATATTGACCCGCACCGCTTCATATTCGATGCCCAAAGTTTCCGCCACCATCAGCGCCAGCGAGGCGCGGCTGCCGCCAACATCGGGTGTTCCGGCGGAGACGGTCACAGTCCCATCCTCGCCAATCGCCAGCGAGACCGAGGTTTCGCCGCCATGGTTGAACCAGAACCCGCTGGCAATGCCGCGCCCTTGGTTCGGGCCCAGTTTGGCCAACAGGTTGGGATGGGCTTTGGTGGCTTCCAGCACCTCGACCAGACCGATCTTGGCATAGGTCGGGCCGTAGCTGGCCTTTACCCCTTCGCGCACGGCGTTTTTCAGGCGCACGTCCAGCGGGTCAAGGCCCAGTTCGTGGCACATCTCGTCCAGCAAGGATTCGACCGCAAAGGCCGCCATGGGCGACCCCGGCGCGCGGTAGGCAGCGGCTTTGGGGCGGTTGGCCAAAACCTCGACCCCGTCATGCTGCACGGCGGGAATGTCGTAGCAGGCCAAGGCGCAGCTGAGCGCCTCGCCCACGGGCGATGCGCCCAAGAAGGCCCCACCCTGCATGCGGAAATTCACCTTGGCGGCGGTCAGCTTGCCGTCCTTGGTCATGCCCAGCTTCACATCCATCGACGCCGAGGCCGTCGGCCCCGTGGCCCGCAGTACATCAGACCGGCTCATCACAAGCTTGACCGGACGGCCCCCTGCCTTGCGGCTAAGGGCCAAAGCCAGCGGCTCCATGAAGATGATCGTCTTGCCGCCAAAGCCGCCGCCGATTTCCGAAGGCGTCACGCGCAGGCCCGATGCGTCAATGCCCAAAACCGCCGCGCACATGCGGCGGATGTACCATTGGCCTTGGGTGCACACCCACATCTCGCCCTTACCATCCGCGCCCAGTTGGGCGACGCAAGCATGCGGTTCGATATAGCCTTGGTGGGTAGCTTCGGTTTTATAGCTCTGCTCGCGCACCAGATCGGCGGCGGCAAAGCCTGCTTCGATGTCGCCATGGCCGAAGTCGATACACTTCACCACATTGGGCGGCGATCCTGCGGGCACCGAATGGTCAGCCGCGCCCACGCGCACCACGGGCGCATCGGGGCGGATGGCGTCATCGACGTCGATCACATGGGGCAGAACTTCGTAGTCGACCTTGATCAGCTTGGCCGCATCTTCCGCCAAAAGCCGGGAGGTGGCCGCCACAGCCGCCACGGCGTGCCCGTCATACAGGGCCACGTCACCGGCCATAGAGTTTTCTTGCAGGTTCCAATCCTCGCCCGTCAAACCCGTCGGGAAATCGGCCCGCGTCACCACGGCTTTAACGCCGTCAAGCGCCAAAGCAGCCGAGGCGTCGATTTTCAAGATCCGCGCATGGGCGTGCGGAGAGCGGACGACTGCCGCGAAAAGCATCCCCGGCAGGGTCATATCCGCGCCGTAGCGCGCACGGCCTGTCACCTTGTCCAGCCCGTCGGGGCGGTTGGGGCGGGTGCCGATCAGGCGGAATTCGGTGCTGCGTTCGTCTTTGGCCATCACACTGCCTCTCGCATTTCAGATGCGGCATCCATCACGGCGCGCACGATTTTGTCATAGCCTGTGCAGCGGCACAGGTTGCCTGCCAGCCAATAGCGCACTTCGGTTTCGGTCGGGCTGGCGTTTTGATCCAACAGGGCCTTGGCGGCGACCAAGATACCGGGCGTGCAGAACCCGCATTGCAACGCGGCATGTTCGATGAACTTGCGCTGCAAGGGGTGCAGGGTGCCACCATCCGAAATACCCTCGACCGTGCCAATCGCTTTGCCCTCGGCCTCGACCCCAAGGACAAGGCACGAACACACCAGCACCCCATCGACCGTCACCGAACATGCGCCACAATCGCCTGTGCCGCAGCCCTCTTTGCTGCCCGTCAGGCCCAACTGGTCGCGCAGGCAATCCAGCAGCGATTCGCGCGGGTCGGCCAGAAAATCAACCGGATCGCCGTTGACCACGGCAGAGACATGGATCTTGCTCATTTGGCTTCTCCTTTGGCGCGGGCATAGGCGATGCGGGCGGTGCGGGCGGCCAGAACGGCCGTGACATCCTTGCGGAATTCAACCGTGCCGCGCCGGTCGGTGATGGGCTGGGCGGCGGCGGTGGCGGCGGCTTGCAAAGCCGACAGGGCGCTGTCGTCCAGCGTGGTGCCGATCAGGGCGGCGGCCGCTTCGGCCACCAAGATCACCTTAGGGGCCACAGCGCCCAAGGCGACACGGGCGGTGGCGATCTTGTCACCCTCAAGCGTCAGGCTGATCGCGCAGCCGACCACGGCGATGTCCATCTCGGTGCGGGGGATAAAGCGCAAATAGGCATCGCCGCCGTGCGCCCCACGCGGCGGCAGGTGAATGGCCGAGACAATCTCGCCCGGTTGCAAATGGGTGCGGCCCGGGCTTGCGGGAATATCCTCAACCGCCATTTGGCGCGTGCCGTTCGGCCCAACGACACTCACCGTTGCCCCCGCAGCCACCAAGCCCGGCACCGAATCCGCCGCAGGTGAGCCGTTGCACAAATTGCCCGCCAAAGTGGCGCGGCCTTGCACTTGGGTGGACCCAACGAGGTTCATCCCCTCGACCACACCCCGCCAATCGGCCACCAGCGCCGCATGACGGCCCAGTTCCGCACCCGACACGGCAATGCCAATCGTCCACCCGCCGTCAGCGTTTCGCACAATATCACGCACGCCGGGGATGAGTTTCAGGTCAATCAGCGTGTCAGGCGTCACCGTTCCGGCGCGCAATTGCACCAGCACATCGGTGCCGCCCGCCAAAAAGCGGGTGACACCTTGGGCGGTGGCGGCGATCTTTATGGCGTCTTCGAAGGTCTGCGGCTTATGATAGTGCATCTTGCCTCCTCTGGGCGAGGTTCGGGGTTTGACAGGTACCCTAAGCGAATTTCTCCGCCAGCGCCAATGACCCAAAGCGACGTTTTGCAGGAAATATAGCCACACCCCGCGCTTGAGCGTCGCAAAGATGCAATCGGGCAAGTTTGGCGCAGCGGCGATCCGCCGTCTATCGGCAGGCAATGCCCTTGGTGCGGTTGATCGGCGTCAATTGCCGCAAAGAATGCAAAAACCATTGGCCGTGGCACGCAACCTTCGCAGGAAGAGCATTGCGGACGGTATACCCACGAACAGCGACGTGTCCGCCTATCGTGCCGTAATGGCAAAGGGCTTGCGCCAAGTGGCGAACCGCACTCTTCACCCAATTTCGGGTGAGGTGACGGAGGGCCGGACCTCCCCTCATTCACGAGCGTTCGACTGGCGTCGGGACGGTGTCACGTACTCCGAATTTCCGTGGTCGCCACCTCAGGAGAAAACATAGCCATGATCACCATCGACATCAAGGACGCTGGCGTTATCGGGGAAATTTGTGACGCGGGGGAGGAATTGAACCGCCATCAACGCCCATTCAGAGCGCCCCCTTCCCAATCGGGGTACACCGCGTCACGCAACGACACTAAACATGATCAGCATTGGATTCAAGGATGCCGATGTGACCGGCGCTTTGGCGCGGGCCGAGACTTTCTTGCCTTTGACCAATGCCGCCATCTCGTCTGGCACAAGAGTGTTTGCCAGCGCATTGCGGATTGCTTGCGCGGCATATCTATCTTTCACCAAGGCCACGATTTTAGGCGTGATGTCCTGCACTGCCTTCCATCGGCCCTTGTTATAAAGGGCGATGGTGATGGGAACCTGTTTACTGCCCACGCTGACGCGGGCTTGCCAGGAACCTTTTGCTGACCTGCGCTTGTGCAGGTAAAGCCTCGCAGTCCCATCGGGACACAGGTTTTCGGTCTTGAGCGTCACGAAACCGTCGATCCCGTCAACCGCCAGCACTCTTGATGTGTTTGGTGAAGGTGTGGCTTGGTACACCTTTTTTACACCCTTGGCATATCAATAGGGTTTGGCTGTTTATCCATTTTGATGGACGAACATGGATCAGAAGTTCAGATGTTTACGTAAAATATATGGCGAAACGCGGACCTTGGCAGAGGAAGAAAAGCGCCAGTAAAAAGGGGGGCAGAAGGCGCCCCGCTATTGGGTATCTTGCGACATAAGCCCAAGCGGTTTGGGCTTGGGCCACGACATCCGCTCGTTTCGTCCCTTAGACAGGGAAGATATGCGCCTGTGTCGGATCAAATGTCAGCCCCAAGTCGCCGCCTATGGGAAAAACCGCATCCCGCGCGAGGGCTGCAATCAGGCGGTTGCCGTCGGTCAGCATCAGATCGACCACGGTTTCCGACCCCAAACGCTCGGTCAAGGCGATGCGGCCATGCAGCATGCCCCCGCTGTCAACCGGTGTCAGATATTGTGGGCGCAGGCCCAGCTTGGCCTTACCGCCTTGGGTAAAGCCGCCGACTTTGGCCGTGATCTCGACGGGTTCCAGGGCGGGGTTCTGCACCAAGACTTTGGGTCCGTTCACCGCCATCACATCGACATCCAGAAAGTTCATCGCCGGAGAGCCCAGAAACCCTGCCACAAACAGGTTGGCGGGGTTGTGATACAGCTCCATCGGCGCGCCGATTTGCTGGACCATGCCGTCTTTGAGCACCACGATCTTGTCGGCCAGCGTCATGGCTTCGACCTGATCATGGGTGACATAGATCATCGTCGCGCCCAACTGCTGGTGCAGCTTGCCGATTTCCAGCCGCATATCCATGCGCAGCGCGGCGTCGAGGTTCGACAGCGGCTCGTCAAATAAAAAGACCTGCGGGTTGCGCACAATCGCGCGGCCTATGGCCACGCGCTGGCGTTGGCCGCCGGACAATTGGCTGGGCCTGCGGTCTAAAAGATGCTCCATCTGCAAGATGCGCGCCGCCTCGGCGACTTTTTCGGCCTTCTCAGCCTTTGACGCGCCCGCGATGGTCAGCCCGAAGGCCACATTTTCGCGCACCGACATGTGGGGGAAAATGGCGTAGCTTTGAAACACCATCGCCACGCCGCGATCTTTGGGGGGCAGGTCGTTGACCACGCGCCCGCCAATAGACAATTCACCCGCCGAGATATCTTCAAGCCCCGCGATCATCCGCAGCAAGGTTGACTTGCCGCAACCTGACGGTCCGACGAAGACGACGAATTCACCGTCTTCAATCTTTATATCGACGCCCTTGATCACATGGGCCGTGCCGTAGCTTTTCCGAAGACCTTTCAGCGTGATGCCAGCCATGATCAATCCACCGTCTTTGCCGCAGGCACCACTTGCAACAGCCCGTCCTCGCCTGCCACGACAGGTTCAGGGTCCATCACATAGCCGCCGAACTTGTCTTTGCCGCCATCGGCGAAGCCCAAGATCACAAGGCCGTCGGGGCCGTTCACGATGCGGGCGGCATAGCGGCGGCAGGGCTCGGCCCCGTCAAGGAAGGGGCCGGGGGCCATACGCCACGGGCCGCGGGGGTGGTCAGCCATCAGGTAGTGGTTGCCGGTGACCGGCGATTGCGGGTTGGTTGCGCGGTAATGGGCCGACCATTGCGACCCTGCCGTGCAAAACAGGCAGTACCAGCGGCCGGCGTGTTCAAACACCTGTGGCACTTCAAGTTGGCCCATGCCGCCGGTAAAGACGGGGGGGCGCAGCGTCCAGCTATACAGATCGGGCGAGGTGGCAAAGCCCACGGCCCCACCCGCGTTCGCCTCGGGGATGCCCGGGGCGCGGGCGGTGAAATACATCAGCCAGCCGTCGGAATCGGAGTCTTTCATCACCCAAGGGTCGCGCATGGCGCGGTCGTGCCAATGGCCGATCATATGGTCTTTTTCGTAGGTGTCGGCGTTGGGGCCTGTCAGGTCTAGGCAAAGCCCGTCCCCGACGCGCACCCATGAATGCAGATCGGACGAGGTTGCATGGCCTATGCGCTGATACATCGACTTTTCGGCCAAGGTGGTGCCTGTGTAAAACAGATGCCACAGCCCGTCTGGCCCTTGAAGGACCGAGCCTGTCCAAGTCGTGCTGTCATCCCAAGCGGGGCCGTTTTTCTGCGGGCCAAACATCGTGCCAAGATGTGTCCAGTTCACCAGATCTTTCGAGGTGGCATGGCCTTGGCTGACGTTGAAATGGCGCAGGTCAGGATCGCCCAAGCTGGTAGAGGCTTGCAGAAAGAAGCCATGATAGGTGTCGCCGTCTTTGGCGTACCAGCTGTCCCAGATCCATTTTCCGTCGATTGCGATGACCATCTTTGTGTTCCTTTACCAAAGGCCGGGGGCGCTGCCCCCGGACCCCCAGGATATTTGAGCAAGTATGAAAGGGGAAAGGATCAGCCCTTAACCCCGGTGGATGCGATAGAGGCGATGAAGGCTTTTTGCAGGTACAGATAAAAGGCCAGCACCGGCACGGTGATCAGCGACAGATAGGCCATGATCTCGCCCCAAGCGCGGTTGAGCTGGAAGAAGTATTGCAAACCCACCATGACGGGGCGGTATTGCTCTTCTTGCGTGACCATGATGGGCCACAGGTATTGGTTGTACATGGCCAGAAACTTCAAGATCGCCGCCGTAGCCAGAACCGGGCCAGACAGGGGCATGACGATGCGGCGGTAGATGGCGAACCAGCTGGCACCTTCGACGCGGGCGGCCTCGATCAACTCGGCGGGCAGGTCTTTGAAATACTGCACGAAGAGATAGATCGTCAGGCCATCGGCGATGAAGGGCACGATCTGGACGCGATAAGAGTTCAGCCAACCCCATGTGATGCCGCCCGCCCCGATCCACGGCAGTTTGGAGGATTCCAGCAGCAGCGGAATGGCGATGGTTTCAAAGGGCACGATCAGCGTGGCCAAGATCACCGTCAGCGCCAGATCGCGGCCTTTCCAGTTTACAAAGGTAAAGGCGAAAGCCGCAGCCGAACAGAGCGCCAGCGAGGCGATGACCGTCACCCCCGTCACCAGAACCGAGTTGAACATGAACAGCGCCACCGGTGCGCGCTTGAATGCGTCAAAGTAGTTTTGCAGCGAGATATCCCCCAACGGCAGCAGCGCACGGAATGAATGGGCATCGGCCAGCAACTGTTCGGACGGTTTCAGCGAGGAGACGACCATAAAGATCAGCGGAAAGCTGAAGATCGCCGCGATCAGGCACAGCACCGCGTACCGCACCACCAGCCGCAAACCGCGATTGTCTTGGGATATCTGGGCCATGTCAGGCTTTCTCTCGGGTCAGGTAGCGTTGGATCAGCGAAACCGACAGCACAATCACAAACAAGATCACCGAAATCGCCGATCCGGCAGAGATGTCTTGCTTGCCATAGCCGCGCTGGATGGCTTGGAAAACGATGGTTTGCGTGCTGTCCAGCGGGCCGCCTTTGGTCATCACATCAATCTGGCTGAACAGACCAAAGGCCTGCATCGTGATCACCACCAGCACGAGCACCGCCGTGTTGCGCAAGCCGGGCCATGTGATGTAGCGGAAGGTTTGCCATTTTGACGCGCCTTCAATAGCGCCCGCCTCGTACAGGGTGGGGGATATGGTTTGCAGGCCGGACAGCCAGATCACCATGTGAAAGCCCACCGCCTGCCAGACCGACATGAAGATGATCGCGCCAAGCGCGGTAGATGGATTGCCGAGCCAGTCCACCCTTGGGATGGTTCCAAAACTAATTGCTGAGAGCAGGTTGTTCAGAATGCCTTCACGCTGGTCGTAAATAAAGCTCCACAACAGCGACACGACCACGATCGACACCACAACGGGCATGAAATAGATCGCGCGAAACACATTGATCCCGCGCAGGCGCTGGTTGATCAGCAGTGCCAGGCCCAAGGCCAGCCCGCCTTGCAACGGGGCCACGACAAGCACGAAGATGAACGTGTTCATAATGGCCGTCATAAAGACCACATCACGCGCCAGAACATAGGTGCGCCCTTCGCCGGACGCCCACGAGAACCACGCGCGCATCCCGTCAAACTGCGGGAAATCGGGGTTCTTGCGGGTGATCTTGCGCAACTCGGGCAGCTTGGGCTGGCCCTGATCGTCCAGCACCACGGCCCCTGCGGCGTCTTTGAGCGGGTCAAGGTGCAAAACACCCATGCCCAGAAGCTGGCGGTAATTCGACAGGCCGGTGAATTCGGCCGGATTGGGGGAAACAAGGCGCTGGTTGGTAAAGGAAAAACCGACGGCCAGAAAAAACGGCGCAATCACAAAGACCAAGATCAGCGCAATGGCGGGGCCTGCCATAAGCCAGCCTGTCCGATTGGAGCGTGTGAATTTCGATGCCATAGCCGACCCTGTCCCTGAAAGATGACGGCAGAGGCGGTGGGAGGACCACCTCTGCCAATGCCACGCGGGGCAAGAAACCCCGCCCCGCGTGGCGCGGTGTTATTGTGCGGCGTAGCCGTTGTTCTTGGTGATGTCGGCGTCGATTTCGTCGACAGCGGCATCCAAGGTTGCAGCCACATCAGCGCCGTGGGCGATGTCGTTGGCAGCCTTTTCGAACACTTTGGCTTGGACCACATAGCCCGGGGTCACCGGACGCACCATGCCTTGGGCGTTCGACAGGCCGAAGAACACGGCCAGCGGGCCGCCGTCTTTATAGTTGTCAACCAGCGCGGCAGCCGAGGGGGTTGCCGGGATCAGGCCGATGCCATTCGAGAAGTCTGCCAGATACTTGTCTTGCAGAGCGAACTCGATGAACTTGGCAGCCCCTTCCGGATGGGCCGACTTGGCCGAAACGCCAAACTGCCACGAAGCGGCACCGATTTTCGGGCCTTTGCCAAAGTCGGGCGCGGGCAGGAAGACGGTGTCGTCATAGGCTTTCAAAGCGCCCAAAGCGGCCCAGTTGCCGTTCCACGAGAAGGCGTATTCGCCGGTGCCAAACCCGTTGTCACGGTCTGCCCCGTCTTGGTCAGCTTGCGCATACCCGTCGGTGAACAGGTGCTGCCACCACTGACCCCAAGCCTGAGCGGCCTCGCCGTTCAAAGCACCTTCAGCGCTGGCATAGGTGGTGCGATCCACAATATCGCCACCGAAGGATTGCAGGAAGGGCGAGAAGGCATAGGGATACCATTCCCCTTTCCAAGCCATGCCCAGATCCAGCGCATATTTGTACTTGCCCGAATCCTTAGCAGCTTTCAGGGCAGCTTCGAATTCTTCGCCGGTCCACGGCTGTTCCAGTGTCGGGGTACGCAGGGCCAGCGCTTCCAGCGTCGACTTGCGTGTCACCAGCGAGATGGCGGCATCCCACAGGCCGATCGAATAGAGCTTGCCGTTGTACATGCCCTTGGTGCCGGGCAGGAAGGTGGCGATCTTACTTTCGTCGATCGTCAGCGGCTGCATATAGCCAGCCCAAGCCCAGTTGGGCATGTTCGGGCCGTCAACGTCCAGAATGTCGGGCAGATTGCCCGCCAAGGCGCCGGCGGTGACCGAGTCGTTATAGGCCGCTTGCGGGAAGCTTTGCAGCTCCACCGCGTAGTCGGTCTGGCTGGCGTTGAAGTCAGCGATGACCTGGCTGATAAGCTTCATTTCAACTTCATTGCCTGCGCCATGGTACCACATGGACAGGGTTTCGGTAGCCGAGGCCAGCGAGCCCCAGCCAATCAACGCAACGGCCGCGACGGACCACTTAAGATGCTTCATTTCGTCACTCCTCTCTGACGGATTTCAACAAAGACACGTTGGCGGGCCGCAGTTCTGTGACTGAATCCCGCCAGTAGACGGGCCCCGCAACCAGCGTGGGGCCTTTCTCTTCCCGGGTTTCCCCGGAAATCATCGCCATCAGCCGCTGCGCTGCACGCACGCCCATGGCGGTATAGGGGAGATCCACCGTGGTCAGCGGCGGATACAGGGTTTCGGCAATGACGCGGTAATTGTCATAACCTGCCACCGACACCTCGGTCGGCACCTTGCGGCCCATCGAGCGCAAGATGCCGTAAACCCGCAGCGCCATCTTGTCATTGCCGCAGCAAAAGACGGTCGGTGGCGAGGATAGGCGCAGCATTCGGTCAATCGCCTCCCACAGCAGTTGGGTTTCGCCGTCACGCCCCTCAAGATCGCAATTCTCGACCAAGGTCGTGTCATAGGTGATGCCACCCGCCTGAAGGGCGGCGCGGTAGCCATCCAGCCGCAAGGGGCCTGCAGCGATTTCGGGGCGCAGCGTCAGATAGCCGATGCGGCGGTGGCCTGCGGTGATCAGGCGGGCCACCAGATCATGCTGGCCGCGCCAATCATCGGGCAAGATCGCGGGCGTGCCGCGATCGTCAAAGCAATTGGCCAAGATCATCGGCGTGCCGTCCGAGATCACAGGCAGGGCGACTTTCTGGTGGTATTCGGCCACATAGATCAGCCCTTCCACGCGGTGGCGCAGGAAAGTGTCGATCAAGGGTGCCGCTTTTTCCACCACACCGCCCGTGTCAGCGATCATCAGCGTCATGCCGGAATTGGCCAGTGATTTCTGGATGCCTTGCACGATGAACAGTTCCGGCAAGCCCGCCGGTTGCGTGGGTTCGGGCGACATCGAGATAGCGCCGGTGATCAACCCGATCAGCCCCGACCTTTGGCTGCGCATCATCCGCGCGGCATTCGAAGGCACATAATCCAGTTGGGCAATGGCCAAT
>Ga0114958_10000258_pt1 | contig 45395 bp, 26 predicted proteins | sample C_130208_EF_Meta_FD_89577 | JGI IMG/M metagenome (GOLD analysis project Ga0114958, IMG submission 89577) | Freshwater microbial communities from Lake Croche, Canada to study carbon cycling - C_130208_EF_MetaG | ecosystem: Environmental > Aquatic > Freshwater > Lake | place: Lake Croche, Canada... | reverse complement strand
GATTAACAGTTACTGTTAATAAAGAAGTTGTAGCACATTGTCCAGCATCAGGCGTAAAAGTATAGGTTGCTGTTGCTGTATTGTCCACACTTGCAGGGCTCCAAGTTCCAGTAAAACCATTGATCGAAGATCTTGGTAAAACAGGAGCAGTGGTATTGGCACAAATAGCTGGAATCGCATTGAACGTTGGAAGAATATTTGAACCCACAGTTACAACTAATTGAGTTGTAGTGGCACATTGCCCTGCATCAGGTATAAAAGTATAGGTTGCAGTTGCAGTATTACTAACACTTGCAGGGCTCCAAGTTCCGGTAATACCGTTGGTCGAAGAACTTGGTAAAACAGGAGCTGTAGCATTGGTACAAATTGCTGAAATCGGATTGAAAGTTGGAAGAATATTTGAATTAACCGTTACTAATAATGAGGCCGTTGAGGCGCATTGTCCCGCATTAGGTGTAAAAGTATAAGTCGCTGTTGCAGTATTGTCCACACTTGCAGGGCTCCAAGTTCCAGTAAAACCATTGAGTGAAGAACTTGGCAAAATAGGAGCTGTTGCATTGGCACAAATAGCTGGAATAGTATTAAAAGTTGGAAGAGTACTTGGATTAACTGTTATTGTTAATGGCGTTCTTGAGCATCCGTTACCACTATAAACGGTTATGGTACCAGCTACTAGATTTCCTGTAGTATAAGTAGTATCATTAATATCTCCTATTTTAAGAGGAGTACTAGTTGTTGCATCAGCATACCAGTATATTTTGGTTTTAGATCCTAGTGGAAGTGAATTTGCTTCAAAAATATAGGGATTACCAGCACAAATAGCAGTTGTAGCTTTATATGTAAGTGGACTGGGAATTACCATTGTAGTTATCTTTATTGGCGGATCTGTAGGGATTTCAAGTGGCCCTGTCATACCTCCATATTCTACAACATAACCTTCAGGATACCAATACCAACCTAAACCTCCTCCTCCATCTGCCATATCATTCCAAGCACCTGCTTTACCACCACCAGAAGAAACTATTAATTGACTATTAATATGAGCATACTCTGTAGCTCCATTTGCTCCATTATTTTCACCGCGAGCCGCATCCCAATTACTATACTTTTCACCATTTGGCATTAGCACACTAGAACCCGTACCTCTATTCATATTCCCTGTATAGAAAGTCGTCCCTGCTTCAGGTCCTGTTACCCATTTCCAGACAGCTTTTGGAGCTGGTGCCGTTCCATTATCAGCATCTGCATTGATACTCTTAGCACCAATCCAAGCTGCTCCCATAGCTTCTGTACCTGATATTTGTTGCTCATCTTTAGAGGTAATGGTAACTAAATAACCTTTCCTACCAAAATACCGAGGAAGAGCGTTAGCATCAGCATTGGCATTTGTCCAAGAAATACCTGGTTTTGAGATATATTCATAATAATGTCCGTTTCGGGGCAAATAACTTAATAAACGATTACTAATTACAATTGAAAAATCTCTTATACTTGGTGCACTTGAGTTAGTAGTAAATTGAACACTTTTAATTGCAGTTTCAAGGTCAGAGTAGGTTACTGCTACTTTTGGACTAGCACTCGATTCTAAAGTTAACTTTCCTTCGGTTGCATTCCAAGTTGCCTTAATTTTTGGATTACCTCCTACATAAGACAAAACATCTTTTACTAGTACTGTCGATACATAACCCGTGGCAATTTTAATATTCACAGGAGCTATTGTCGAAGTGGCAGAAGGATCATCAGGATTAGCAGTAATACTTACAAATGTTGCAATACTTAATGGAGTCCCACAATAAGTCAAATCCCCCGTAGCTATAAGTACAGGGTCTGGCACAGAAGGACCTGCTGCATAAGTAGTTTTCGATATGAAAAATAATAAAACTAAAATTATTTTCAAGGCACTATATTTCTTCATTCTATAAAGTATAATATTTTTTATTTCGCTCCATTTATTTTTAATCTTTGTTTATTTTTTATCTTATTGATATTAAAACAACTATCAAATAGAGAAGTCTTTCTATTGATTTACTTTTAGCAAACGATAATGATTTTTATATAAATTCCAAATAATTATTCCGGCTATGATCATGCTATTTTATATTTTAGTTTATTCTTGGAAGCCTTGCTTCGATTTTATTCATTAATAACGGCTAAGAATCTATACGAAGTAACATAAATGAATTATATAATTACTATTTCAAAATCAACTCCTAGACCCTCTTTTTCAATGACATTAAGTCAAGAAAAACTCACTTTAACTTTGTCTTTTCAACGATGAAGAAATTACACAACAAGAGTAACTTCGGTGATTTCTCCCTTGGTCCAAATGACAAAAAACGTAGCTTAATGCTATTTTCCTCTTGGTCACTTACTTTAATTTAGCAATGAACAGTGTGGTCATAATCCAATAAAGAGTCGATTATTAGATACGGATTAGATAAATTATTTCTAAAACTTAAATTGCAATAGTATTTCGTTCGTGTTTTTGGCCATAGCCAATGTGGGTCTAGTACTTACTTCATAGGCATAACCAAATACAAATCGCTTACTAAGCCTAACAGTACTCATAGCAGCATAAGCTTGATCGGTTCTGTACATTGTACCAATTTCGAAATTCTTTTCTATTTGTAGCATCGCATTGAAATCTATAGATATTGGAGCGCCATTTACATAACGCAGCATTACAGAAGGTTTTAATACAAAAGAAGTATTTAAATCAAAATCATAACCCCCACGAAGGTAAACATGAGGTCTGTCTAAATCAGTTATTGCATATCCTGACTCATTTCGGACTCTGGTGGTACTCAATAATCTTGGAATAGACAAAGAGGCATACCATTTATCTCGTCGCAACAATGCGCCAATACCGACATTTGGATTGAAATTACTGATTGATCCTAAAGCTGGATCGCTAATAATATTATAAGTTTCTAAACCTGTAGTGTTTATATTGTGAAAATTTCCCCCTGCTTTAATACCCAAATACAAATCCGTAACTTCATTCATTTTCAATTTATAGGAGAAATCTATTCCTAAAAAAGTTTGTTTTTCAATGAATGTTTTGTCGGTGACAATAGAAACTCCTATTCCCATATTCTTGCCAAGTGGCGTGCCAAAAGTAACAGTTTCGGTTTCTGGAGCATCTTGAATTCCTGTCCATTGTTTGCGCAAAGCACTTGTTACCAAAGTTTCATTATCAACACCTGCATAAGCTGGATTAATACTATTCATATTAGAATTATAGAAAGCAAAAGAATTTTCTTGTTGAGCGAAAATGGCACTGCTTACTAGAAGCAGTGCTGTTAATACTATATATTTTAATTTTTCCATTTTATTATATTTTTGAATCTTGAATTATTTTGTGATGTATAACCAACCTTGATTGTCTATTGTACTGTTACCGTCTATATCAATTTGATAATAGTAACCTCCTGAAGGTAAATCATTTTTAAAATCTTTATAATGACCATCCCAATCATTTTTATAATTAGCAGAGTAGAATACTTGTTCACCCCAACGATTAAACACACGAACAATTGTATTTGGATGACCTTCTATGTTTGAAATAACCCAAGTGTCATTAATTCCATCTCCATTTGGAGTAATCGCTTGTGAAACATCTAATCCACAACCTCCGCTAATAACGGTAACGATTGCTGTTGCTGTTGCTGTATTTCCATTTCCATCGGTTGCGGTTAAAATAACTGTATTTAGACCTACATCGTTACAGTTAAAATCAAGTTTATTTGCAGTAAGCGTAACATTCCCACAAGTATCTGAAGAACCATTATCAAGTTGAGATACGTTAATAGATTTAATACCCGAATTGTCTAAAGTGATTTCTATATTTTTAGCACTTACTGTTGGAGTAGTAGCGTCTTTAACCGTCACTATTGCAGTTCCTGTTTTTACATTTCCATTTACATCGGTTACCGTTAAAGTAACTGTATTAGGACCAACATTAGCACAGCTAAAAGAAGTTGGACTTGCTGTTACAGTTGCAATACTACAATTATCAGTAGAACCATTATTGATTTGAGCTGCTGTTATACTTGCATTTCCTGAAGCATCTAATACAACCGGAATGTTTTTTGTAATAACAGTTGGCTTAGTCGAATCCGTAACGGTTACGGTTGCAGTTCCAGTTTGAAAATTGCCACTTGCATCGGTTACAGTCAAAGTAACTGTATTAACACCAAAATTAGCACAGCTAAATGTAGATGGACTTACTGTTACAGTTGCAATAGCACAGTTGTCAGTAGAACCATTATTAATTTGAGCGGCAGTTATTGTTGCTACTCCTGAAGCATCTAATTCAATTGGAATGTTTTTTGTAATAACCGTTGGTTTAATCGTTTCTGTAACTGTTACTATTGCATTTCCTGTTTGAAAATTACCATTTACATCGGTAACAGTCAAAGTAACCGTATTAGGACCAACATTAGCACAGCTAAAAGAAGTCGGACTTACTGTTACAGAGGCAATACTACAATTATCAGTAGAACCATTATTGATTTGAGCTGCTGTTATACTTGCATTTCCAGAAGCATCTAATACAACTAGAATATCATTTGTAATAACCGTTGGTTTAGTTGAATCCGTAATGTTTACAGTTGCAGTTGCAGTTTGAAAATTACCATTTGCATCGGTTACAGTTAAAGTAACTGTATTAGCACCAACATTAGCACAGCTAAAAGAAGTTGGACTTACCATTACAGTTGCAATACTACAATTATCCGTAGAACCGTTATTGATTTGAGCTGCTGTTATTGTTGCTACTCCTGAAGCATCTAATCCAACTGAAATATTATTTGTAATAACCGTTGGCTTAATTGAATCCGTAACGGTTACAGTTGCAGTTCCTGTTTGAATATTACCATTTACATCCGTTACAGTCAAAGTAACCGTATTAGGACCAACATTAGTACAGCTAAAAGAAGTTGGACTTACTGTTACAGTTGCAATACTACAATTATCAGTAGAACCATTATTGATTTGAGCTGCTGTAATTGTTGCATTTCCTGATGCGTCTAATACAACTGGAATATCATTTGTAATAACAGTTGGTTTAGTAGCATCAACGTAAGAAGCTACAAAACTCCTTGTTGTAGTAGCACCATTAGCATCAGTAGCAGAAATTGTGATTGTTGCCGTACCTGATTGTCCAGAAACAGTAGTTAGCGTTACGGTTCTATTTGCACCAATTCCAGCTAAAACAATATTCCCATTTGGAATTAAAGCTGTATTTGAAGAAGTCGCTGTTAGTATCAATGAATTAACTGGCGTAGTATCATCCCCAATTGTAAAAGCTAAGGGCGCTATACTAGTACCGGGACACGTTGACTGATTAACAATTGAACTAATTGTTGGTGAATTATTAGGAAGTACGGTAATAGGATACGTTGTAGTTAAATTACAAAAAGTATAGGTAACTTCAGCTGTACCACCTATAACCCCTGTTACCAATCCATTTTGATCTATAGTAGAGATACCAGCTGGCAAAACTGACCAAACACCTCCTGGGGTTGTGTGCGTTAACTGAACTGTGTCGCTCACTTTAATCGTTGAACTAGTTGCGTGAGCTGGACCCTGTGTTTGTGCAAAATATCCACCAACAAAATCACTAACAACTGCTCCATCAAGAGGTGATAAATCAGTACCCGTTAAATCAAAGTTATTAAGCGTTCCGTTATTTTGTTGAACTGGACTAGGAACTACAGGCAAAGTAGCCATAGCAGAGTCAGACAAAGTACTTATCGCTGTATTATCACCATTTGCAATACCCTGATTAAACGTAAAATAATCAACTAAACCTGGTTCTTTCCCAGTTAAATCAATATTCATATTATCTTGAATCTCTTTTTGTGACCTTGGCACATTCCAGAAACGAGCTTCGTCAATTAAACCACCATAAAGATTGTCAATTTTTCCAAATGAAAACGCTTTTGGAACACTTGCATATAATGGAGCAGTTCGTGTAGCAACCTGAACCCCATTTACATATACATAATAGGTACTTCCTGTAGCACTCGCTACATCAAGAACTTTAACTAGAGCAATATGACTCCAAACATTTTTTACAATTACTGGAGTAGTTGAATTTGTTAGTATATCGAAACGGTTACCTGATAAATCGTAAGAATCAATATGTATTTGTCCTGTATAATCAACATTGTTAATCTTTCCAGAAAACATATAAAACGATGGGTTTCTAGTACTATTTCCCCCGGTTTGTATGGCACCAAATATGGCATGATAACCATTCAAATAATTTGAATCATCGGGCTTAATCCATGCTTCAATAGTAAATTCTTTGACTTTAACAGGGAATGTAGTTGCGCTTAAAGTAACTATATCACCTTGATTTGGGTCAAAAGACAAAGCATTATTAGTTTGCACTACAACTGGTGTTCTAGTACAGTCAATACCGTTTGTTGATGCAGCATAATATGTTTTCCCTACTTCTAAAGGAGTAGTCGATACCATAAGGGTACCTCCTACTGCAGCATCGTACCATTTTATAGTTGCTCCTGTATCTCCTGCAGCTGGCGTTGCTTTTAAAGTACCTACAGTTGGATTCAAATCTAAACAAATAATTTGAGTACTAAGAGCAATTGGCGAACCTGGACAAGCTGCTATTAAGTTAGCATTATTTAATGTTCTGGAATAACCTAAAGCGGCAATATGATTTTGAGTAAAAAGCATCAAAAATCCTAAAAAGATAATTTTTACTTTTGATTTAGGTTTAACTAAAGCATTTTTATTGATTAATAAAAAATAGTTGTGGTTTTTCATGTAATGTAAGTTGTAGAATGAATAATTATTATGGTTTATTTATTTTATAGTTTTGCCTTGAGTCACTTTTATTAATAGAATTTTTTTCTAATATTTTCGATAGTAACAACATACAAAAATACCGATTCGAAGAAAGCATTAGGGGGGGTAATTAATAAAAATAGAGGTGTATTTTAATTAATCGTGTTAAAAAAGGGTCTGTTTAATACTAAATGGCAATTTAAAGATAGTTTCCATTTTAATTACAATCATTTAAAAAAGGGGTTAATCAAAACAATCTATTTGTCGAAATGAATAGATTCTGCGTTTATTTTATAGAATAACTATATTCTAAACCCACTATATCCAAATTGTTCGGAGCTGTAACATCAAATTCTTGTTGTATCATATAATATAAACCAAAAGTGTTTTGATTGTTTTTTTTATAATCCATACCCACAAAACACCTATTTCTTGACCAAATATTATTTGATTCTAACGCTCTTGGGTTGCTAATTTGATACCGAAATTCTGCAGCAATATAGGGAGATATTACCCCATTACTATCGTATTTTATTTGAAATTTATTCCTGGAATACCATTCTGGAATAGCGCCAATTTCGCTCGAATTTACATCTCGAACTTCTGCTTGAAACCTTTGACGATAAGATAAGTCGAAATCACCAATCTTCTTTTTGAAAAGAATATCAATCATTCCCCGATGACGAAAACTGATCGTATTGTCGATTCTGAATTTTTGAATATTTCTATAGGCTAATGAAACTTTTAAAAAATCAAAGGGTTTATATGAAATCCCTAGATCCGTATAAAAAAGATTAGTCGCTGTTAGATTTTCTTTCAAACGGTATTACTACTGATTTGCAAAACAAACACCTTACTTCTTATTCGATTTGATTCTAATAACACTTAAAGAATAAGCTGGTGCATTGTATAAAGTTAGTTTTGATATGGCGTAATTGGAATACACTGGCACAATCGCTTCTGGATCTTCAATACTGTTCTTTATATCAGGCTTCCCAGACAACTGGGTAAGTTTGGCTTGGGGTTCAAAAGTGCCAAATTGCGACAATGAAGCTTGAACCTTAACACTTGAAGGACTATCATTGACAATCTTTAGAATGATATCACCAGTTTTACTGTCCTGTACGCAAGAGGCTGCCTGTGCAGCGTCTTTTATATCTTTTGAATTCAGAAAGGATAACACATTCGCAAAATAGCGATCCCCTTGATTATTGGAGAATAATTTCTGAACATAATAATTGACTGTGGGACTGACCTTTGTATTCGTAAAGTAAATCAGGTTTGGATTCCAAGATTCATGACCTACTTTTGCCAATAAAGGGGCGTAGGAAGCCATATGTACAATGTCACCGTTCCGTTCCATGGACGTCATATAGGAAGCTTCCGCCAAGGCATTACTCAAGGCATTGCCCCAAGACGCATATTCTCCAATATAGACTTTTGATTTGGAGCGATTGAATTTATTATAACGGCTATTGTTATTCAGGAACCATTCTGGCTTTTGGTAATAATGCTCATCCACGATAGGGATGGAAAGTTCATTGGCTAATTTCCATCCTAAATCATATTCTAGACCAGAAGGATCCGGACCAACTGTCCCTATGACTATAATCTTTGGGTATTTCATTTTTACAGCTTCGAAAATTAATTTGAAACGTTCGGTAAATTCGGCAGTCATTTTATCCTCATTTCCTATTCCAATATATTTTAAATTAAAAGGGGCTGGATGACCTGCTAACGCGCGTTTTGATCCCCATTCAGAAGTGGTAGCGCCATTTGCATATTCAATCAAATCGAAAATATCTTGAATATATTGTTTCATGTCCACCATCGGCAAAGCACATTGCCCAGAGCTCCCAATTCGCCATGTTCCACCAGAGTTTTGACAACTTACCCCAGCAGCTACAATAGGAACAGCTTTAGCACCAATATCTTCAGAAAACTGAAAATATTCAAAATACCCCAAACCGAGGGTTTGATGATAGTTCCAGATATTTCGTTGTTCGCTACGTTGTTCAACAGGGCCAATAGTGTTTTTCCAATTGTATATATTATTAATTCCATCTCCGTGAGCTAAACAACCGCCTGGAAACCGCATAAACTTAGGCTTCAAATCGGCAATTAATTTTCCTAAATCTTCTCTAAGACCATTGGCGCGATTATTAAAGGTTTTTTGAGGAAAAAGAGAAACCATATCGATTCCAAATTTTCCTTTTGCTTGACTTACAATGACCAAAAAGGCGTCGGGATCGGTTTGCGAAGCAGTAAAAGGAATCGTGTATTTCTTCCAGTCTTTGCTATCCGTATGCAGAACTGCCTGACTGTAAACCACTCCTGCTTTACTTTGCAACCGCACCTGAATAGGAATGCTTCTATCTGAAAATTGTTTTAAAAAAACTGAAAAATTGTATTTCTCGCCCTCTTTAATAGCAATACCATCAAACCCTGAATTTGATAATCCCACGCCTAATCCTGGTACATCAACATTCAGCACTACATAATGAGGATTTTGTTCTGATATAGGATATTTTGTTTCAACTGAAATATCACCATATCCGTAACCTTCGGTTGTATATTCCCAGGAAGTAAGGCTATGCCAACCTTTCTTGTCGGCTGGATTGTATTCAAAAGAACGATTTTGGATCAATTCCGCATAAAGACCTCCGTCAGCCGCATAGCTTAGATCTTCAAAAAAAATACCAAACAAATCCGAACTGATTGCTTTACCTTTTTTCGAAGTAGATTGAAAAATAGTATTATTGGATTGAGAATACGTAGTTTGTGTTATTAGAAATAAACAAATGCCTGTTATGTATATACTGAAACTATTTTTTTTCATAATGAATTTATAAACTGAAATCCAGTTATTTTAAATTAACTGGCTTTATTCCCTCATGTGTCGGTTTAATTGAAATAATTTTACCATCAGGTGCAAATTCCATTTTGTCTATGCAAACTTCTCGATTATATCCTGCGGCTTCTCCCATCGAAATTCCTTTTGGATAATTAAAGCGATGATACACTATATACCATTCGTCTTTTCCTGGAATCTGGAGGATAGAATTATGACCCGTTGCATAAATTCCAGCTTCTTTATCTTTTGCAATTACAAGATTGTTTTGTGGAATGCTAATTTTTCCTGTGGGAGAATCAGACATTCCGTAACGCACTTTGTAGTTTTCACTGCGGGTATCCTCTTCTGACCAAAGGAAATAATAGTTTCCATTTCTATAAAAAACAGAAGTGCCTTCTCTAAAGCTAGCGTCTGGAGTCATAACCTTGATCGTTTCTTCTTTTATAGAAACCATATCTTCATTCAATTCGGCGGAAGCCATATATCCATTACCCCAATACAAATAATTCTTTCCCGTTTTAGGATCCATAAATACATCTGGATCTATTTGCTGTCCGTTACTAACACCATTAGGAAATTTATCAATTAAAGGTTTGCCTGAATCAACAAAAGGTCCTGTAGGATTATCGGCAACAGCAACACCGATTTTTTGTGCAGCTGTGAAATAAAAATAGTATTTATAGTTTCCCTTTACTTTCTTTTCGATAATGCACGGAGCCCAAGCGTTTCTTTTGGCCCAACTTACCTCTTTTTTTAAATCTAAGATAACCCCTTCGTCTTTCCAATCTATAAGATTTTTTGATGAAAAGGTTTTAAAATAAGTACCCGACCAATTGTCAAAACCATCACTGGTTGGGTAGATATAAAATCTCTTAGTTTTCTCAGCATACATAATATCAGGGTCAGCATACATCCCTTTCAAGGCAGGATTGTGATTCACAACTAAATTACCCCATTTAGCTTGTAGCCTTACTTCTTCTTTAGCCGTGATAGGTAAAACAGTTCCGTGTCTTGGATGAAAATCCATCATTACATCTTGATCAATTACCGTGAAATTTTTCAAGTCTTTTGTTTTGGTAAACTGGTACTTTCCTTTCATGTACAAATCATACATTAGGATATATCCGTCACTGTTATTCAGTTTGAATACTCCAGCTCCTTCAACTGGCTCTTTGGTTTGTTGCACATAGGTATCACTCAAAACGTAGCCTTCTGTAAGTTTATCTGATGTAGCAACTTTAATCCCTGCTCCTTTCCCTTCTGTTTTAAAGAACAAGTGGTATTTGCTATCTTTAAAAATGATATCTCCATCTATACAAGCACCGTTAGTTGGACTGAAGAACAATTGTTTTGGCGCAGTTTCTAAATCCGTGAAAGCTCCATTGGCGTAAGCATAATAAATAATATCTGGATTATTTCCATTTTTCATAGACCAGTAAATCATGTATTTTTTGGCCTTTGCATCATAGATCGTTTGAGGTGCCCAAACGCGAAGTAAATCCTCATTTCCTGGAAATTTTTTTTGAATATTAACACTACTCGAAGTCCAATTTACCAAGTCCTTCGATTTTAACAGCACCATCGCTCTGTTAGAGTCCCATCCTTTAGCCGAAACCATATCAGTAGCCACCATATAAAATGTCTTTCCATCATTGCAACGAAGAATATGAGGGTCGCGAACACCACCAGTTTTACTAATACTAGCAGATGGTAAAATAGGCTCGTTTTTATTTAATGCCCGGTAATTATAACCATCATTGCTAAGGGCAAAACGGATCGCTTCTTCGCCGGTTCCATTTCCAGTAAAATAGGTAAAAAGATAGGCACTGTATTTATTTTTTATGGATTGAGAATATCCCTGCGCAGCAAAAAAAAACAAAAGCAACAACAGTAAAAAATAATTTTTAAATCCAATCAAACCATTAGTAATGTTCATATATATATTTTTAAATAATCCTAATTGAAGAAATTCAAATTTTCATTCCGCAAAACAAATCGACAACTAATTTATAAAAAATTTATTTTTTAGCTGCCTTTAAAACTACCTTGGGTTTACTAAAATAATTAATCTTTCAAAGTTATTGTGTTTAGTTTTGGCTTTACTAAAAAAATTCAGAAAATTTAAATGCCCTATTTATATAAAAACAAACATTTTTAAAATCATTTAGCGATTAAACTACCTCGAATGGATTTATTTTTCGTCGTATTACTTTACAGAGAATTTAAACGTTGTTTTTGATTTATAATTCTCTCCCGGATTCAAAACTGTTGTTGGAAAATCTTTCTGATTTGGAGAATCTGGATAATGCTGTGTTTCTAAACAAAAACCAGTTCTGTGAGCATACGTTCCACGATTTCTCATTGGCAAAGTTCCATCTAAGAAATTCCCTGAATAAAATTGAATCCCTGGTTGATCGGTATAAACTTCAAGTAATCTTCCGCTTATTGGCTCATAAGCAGATGCTGCAAAACGAACTCCTTTACCTTGGTTATTTATAACCCAGCAATGGTCATATCCTAATCCGTTTTTCAATTGTTCGTCTTTGGCTTCGATATCCTTTCCAATAGCTTTTGGTTTTCTAAAATCAAAAGGCGTATTAGTTACATCTGTTAATTTACCCGTTGGAATAAGTGTAGCTGCTACTGGAATTAATTTGTCGGCATCAATCGTAATTTCATGGTCTAGAATTGGTTCTGTAAAATCGGCCGACAAGTTAAAATAAGAATGCTGTGTCAAATTAAGAACTGTTTTCTTATCGGTAGTCGCTTCATAAAACACATCTAAAGAATTATCATTTTTCAATGTGTACGTTACAAAAACAGTCAAGTTTCCTGGATACCCTTCCTCCCTATCTTTACTTAAATACTTCAATTTCAATGTTGCCACAGCTCCACCTTTGGCTTCTTCTGCAGTCCAAACCACTCTGTGAAAACCTTCTGGTCCACCATGCAATGCGTTTGGTGTATTGTTGATTGCCAAAGAATATTCTTTTCCGTCCAAAGTAAATTTACCTTTTGCAATTCGGTTACCATATCTTCCGATAAGTGCTCCAAAATAAGGATTTGCTTTCGTATATTGTTCTAGATTGTTAAACCCGATTACCACATCTTCAGAAACACCTGCTTTATTAGGCACTTTTAGAGAGGTGATTATTCCACCATAAGTCATGATATTTACTTCCATTCCTTTTTGGTTTTTCAAGGTATAAATAGCCACTTTTTGACCCGACGGAGTCGTTCCGTATTCTTTTTTTTCTATAGACACACTATCTGTTTTTTTAGCACTGTTTGTTTCTTTCTCCTCTTTTTGTTTGCCTTTACATTGTAAATTAAAAAAGGCGAAAGTTATTATGGAAATTCCATAAATGCAACGTTTAAAATAATTCATAATTAATTAGTTTTAGATATTTATAGACCATGCTGAAACAAATGAAAGTAAGCTTCATTTGCATTTAATTTATCTTTAAACTCTCTGATGGTGGTTTTTTCATCAATAACAAGCAATTCAATCCCTGCAATATCTGCAAAATCTTCAATAAACTCAGTAGTTACTGATTGACTGTACACCGTATGATGAGCACCTCCTGCAAGTATCCAAGCAGTTGCGGCTATTTCAAGATTTGGTTTACAATCCCATAATACACGCGCTACTGGAAGTTTTGGCAAATCAGCCATTGGTTTAACGGCTGTAACTTCGTTAACAATTAATCTAAAACGAGTACCCATATCAACCAAAGACACATTAATAGCGTCACCAGCAGGCGAATTGAATACCAAACGCGCAGGATCTTCTTTACCTCCAATACCTAAAGGATGTACTTCACATGATGGTTTTCCATCCGCAATCGACGGACAAATTTCAAGCATGTGTGAACCCAAAACATAGGAATTTTGAGGTGTGAAATGATACGTGTAATCTTCCATAAAAGAAGTTCCTCCTTCGAGACCCACATTCATCACTTTTAAAACCCTTACCATTGCAGCCGTTTTCCAGTCCCCTTCACCACCAAAACCGTAACCGTCAGCCATTAAACGTTGAGTCGCAATTCCTGGCAGTTGTTTCCAAAATCCTAAGTTTTCAAAAGTATCAGTAAAAGCTCCGAAACCACCTTCTGTTAAGAAAGCTCTTAATCCTAATTCTATTTTTGCAGCATCAACCAATGAACTTCTTTGTGCTCCACCTTCTTTTAGCGATGGTGTTAAATGATAAGAAGCTTCGTAAACAGCCAATAAATCGTTTAATTGTGTATCGGTAACTTTTTCAATATGTTTGGTCACATCAGACGAATCATAACCGTTTACAGAAACGCCAAAACGAATTTGCGCTTCCACTTTGTCTCCTTCCGTAACAGCAACTTCGCGCATATTATCACCTATGCGAGCCACTTTTAGGTTTTGCAATTCATTCCAACCTAAAGCTACTCTTGTCCAATTTCCTAATTTTTTCTGAACCCGTTCGTCTTCCCAATGTCCTACAATAACTTTACGTTTTTTGCGCATTCTTGACATAATGAATCCAAATTCTCTGTCTCCGTGAGCCGATTGATTTAAATTCATAAAATCCATATCCATCGAAGCCCAAGGAATTTCTGCATTGAATTGGGTGTGCAAATGACACAACGGTTTTTTAAGAATACTCAATCCACCAATCCACATTTTAGCAGGCGAAAAAGTGTGCATCCAAGCCACAATACCAATACAGTTCTTGTTTGAATTGGCTTCTAAACATACGTTCGTAATCTGATTTGGTGATTTAACCACATCTTTATATACGATTTTCACTGGTATATGTGAGGAAGCATCAATTCCTTTTGCGATTTGTTGCGAGTGTTCTGCAACCTTTCGTAATGTTTCTTCTCCGTATAATTCTTGGCTTCCTACTACAAACCAAATTTCTTTTTGAGCTATGTCTATCATGTTTTATCGTTTATTCGTGTATTTGTTTAATCGCTAATTATCTGATTTGAACGGTATCAAAATCTTAAATCAAGAATCGTTACTCTGCAATCTAAAATCTATTACTGACCGTAATACGAATCTTTTCCGTGTTTGCGTTCGTAATGTTTTTTTATTAATGAATCTTTCAATCGGGGTGCGCTTGGATTTATTTGTAAAGTCAAATAGGCCATTTTTGCAATTACTTCCAGAACTTTGCTGTTATAAACAGCTTTTGCCGCATTTTTCCCCCAAGCAAATGGCCCGTGATTTCCGATCAAAACCATCTCTACTTCTTCGTAAGAAAGGTTTTTTTCTTGGAAACAATCCAAAATCTGTATTCCTGTATTGTGCTCATAATTTCCTTCGATAAGCGAGTCTGTCATTGGCGCAGCACAAGGAATATCGGAAGTTAAATGATCGGCATGCGTGGTTCCGAATATTGGAATATCTCTTTGAGATTGCGCCCAAGCCACAGAATAAGTAGCATGTGTATGCGCAATACCACCAATATTTGGCCAATTTTTATATAAATAAGCATGCGTTTTTGTATCGGATGAAGGACGCAAACTGCCTTCAATAATAGTATTGTCGAAGTCAACAATGACAATATCTTCTGCTTTTAAATCTTCGTAAGGAACGCCGCTAGGTTTTATGGCAAAAACCGATTTTTCTCTATCAACGGCGCTTACATTTCCAAAAGTATAAACCACCAAATCCAATGTATTTAATTGCATATTCGCTTCGTAGCATTCTTGTTTTAAAGCGGCATATATTGAACTCATATTGTGTGTGTTTTTAATGATGGATCTGCAAATGAACTTAATTGATCGTAGGCTAATAGCAATTTATTATAGGCTGCAACTTTATCCAATTGAGGGAAATATTCACCATCAAAATCGCTACCCATCTTTTGACTGGCCTCGATTACATTAGGATAAATTCCTGCTGCAACAGCGGCATAAATGGCCGCTCCAAGTGCTGGTGTTTGATCTGAAGCTGCTATTTTAATAGGTTTATTCAAAACATTTGCCAAGGTTTGCATGATATAAGGCGATTTTCTAGCTACTCCGCCAATACCGATTACACTATTTATTTTCACTCCTTCTTCTTCAAAGCGATCTACAATCTTTTTAGACCCAAAACAGATCGCATTTACTAGTGATTTAAATAAATGAGGTGCTTTTGTTCCTAATGATAAATTAGAAATAGCGCTTTTAATTTCTTGATTAGCATCTGGTGTTCGTCGACCGTTAATCCAATCCAATGCCATTGGAATACTTTCTGACAATGGAATTTTCTCTGCTTCTTCTGTTAGTTTTACAATTAAGTTATCGCTAATTTCTGCTCTTATTTGCACTTTCTGTGTTTCGTTTAAAATAGTAGAACTGGATAATAAATGATCTGTTGGCCATAATAATAGTTCTTTGTACCATGCCAATAAATCTCCAAAAGCAGACTGACCCGCTTCTAAACCAATAAAACCAGGAATTACGGAACCATCCACTTGTCCGCAAATTCCACGAACTGTTTTGGTACCCACTGACGCTATCGTATCCACGATAATGTCACAAGTTGAAGTTCCCATTACACGAACTAAAGTATGTTCTTCGATTTTTGCCCCAACTGCTCCCGAATGGGCGTCGAAAGTTCCAACAGCAATTATAGTATCCGTTGTAAGCCCTAATCGGGTTGCCCATTCAAGACTTAAATTTCCTGCTACAACATCTGAAGTATAGGTCTCATCATATAATCTGCCACGAAGCGAAGCAAGATAAGGATGTAATTTTCCTAGAAATTCTTCTGCTGGTAATCCATTCCAAGATTTATGCCACATGGCTTTATGTCCAGCGGCACATCTGCTTCTTTTAAATGATTTTAAATCTTTATTATCTATAAGCAAATAAGTCATAAGATCGCAATGTTCCATCCAAGTATGAGTAGCGTTTTTTACGGCTTCATCTTGTCGAATAACATGAAGAATTTTTGCCCAAAACCATTCCGAAGAATAAATTCCGCCTACATATTTTGTAAAATTTTCTCCGCCCCAAGTAGCTGCAAGTTCATTAATTTCGTTTGCTTCCTTGATAGCTGTATGATCTTTCCAAAGTACCATCATAGCATTTGGATTATTTTCAAAACCTTTGGTCAAAGCCAATGGAATTCCAGATTCTGTAACTGGTACTGGAGATGAACCTGTTGTATCAATACAAATACTTCTAATTTGCGAAGGATCTATATTGCTGTTTTTAACAACGTGTTTTATCGTGCTCTCTAATCCTTCAATATGATCTAAAGGATGTTGACGAAACTGATTTATCGAGGCATCACAATATTCTTTGTTTTTCCATCGCTTGTAGTGGCAAACATTTGAAGACAACTCCTGACCATTTTCAGTATCTATTAATATTGCTCGTACAGAGTCTGTTCCATAATCCAATCCTATAACATAATTTTTCATTCAAAATTCTTTAAGTATAGTTACAAATGTAATTAAATTATATATAAGTGTTCGTAAAACACTTATATATAATTTAATTACATTTTTTTTAGCTTATCATCAATAAAACAAGCCATCAGTCCATTATTTGATTGTAAAAACACATCGTGATTCAATCTGTTGAGATTATTGCAGTTTTAATTTCAATACGGTAACCGAATGAGGTACTAAATTAACCCGTGCTTTCTCCCCTTTCAACATAAACTCACTTTCTATTGGACTAATTTTTTTTGGTGTTTCAAAAGAATTTACATCGTCTAAATTAGGGCTTGTAAGTGAAGTTAGTGTTCCTTTGGTAATTAACTTTCCTCCTTTTAAATCAATATTTACGTCCTGTGCAGTAGCCGATGCATTCACTAATTTTACAATTACTTCTTTTGAATTAACATCTTTCACTACTGATGCAAATAGATCATTTTGTCCCGTTACTGGTTTTCCTTCTTTGGTAATCGATAATAAATCGGTTCCTTTATTGGTTGAAAATAATTTTTGTACGTAGTAATTTGCCGAACCATAAGCCTCTAAATTATTAAACCAAATCATATCGGGTGTCCATTGCCAAGCATCAACGTGAGCCATCAACGGTGCATAAGAAGTCAAGTTTACCACCTCTGAATTACGTTCTAATCCAGTCATAAAAGCGGCTTCGGAAAAAGCACATTCCCAAGTGTTTTTGTTGTTAGGATTAGCAGCATTCACACTTTGAGCCGCATATTCTCCTGCGAAAATTTTAGTTCCTTTTCGGTCATAATTGTCATACCGAGTTACATTATCTCTAAACCATTTTGGACTTTTATAATAATGTTCGTCGATGATTTCGGTATTCAATTTTTTGAGTTCTTTCCATCCATATTCAAAAAACGCACCGTCTGGCGAAGGTCCCGCTCCTGATACAATTTTTATCGCAGGATATTTTGATTTTATGGCTTTTTCAAAAACCGCGTATCTTTCGATGTAAGCCGGCCCCCATTGCTCATTTCCAACCCCAATCATCTTCAAATTGAACGGTTTTGGGTGTCCCATATCCGAACGAAGTTTCCCCCAAGGTGCATCAAATGAACCATTCGCAAATTCAATTAAATCTAAGGCGTCTTGCACGTAAGGATCTAAATCATTCATCGGAACGAGTTCACCTGAATTGTATTGACAAGCCATGCCGCAACTCAATATAGGAAGTGGAGAAGCTCCAATGTCTTCGGAAAGTTGAAAATACTCGAAAAACCCTAATCCAAAACTTTGAAAATAATCAGGAGTTTGTTTATTCGGAAATTCGACATTCCAACGATTGATTAGGGTTTCTCTTTTGGCGATATCTCCCACGGTTTTTTTCCATTGGTAGCGTCCAGCCAAAGTTCTCCCCTCAACGATACAACCTCCTGGAAATCGCAAAAAACCTGGTTTCATATCATATAAAAGTTGCACAATATCTTTGCGTAAACCATTTTTTCTATGGTTCCAAGTGTCTTGAGGAAATAACGAAATCATGTCTAAATCGATAGTTCCCGTTCCTTCAAAAGTGATTTTTAATTTTGCTCTTGCTTCGGTTTGAGTAACCGTAAATTCGGTTGTATAGGTTTTCCAGTCCTTCGAATTGGGTACGATGCTGCTTTCGCCAAGGATTTTATTGTCTTTATCCACACATTGAACAATAATTTTTTTAATAGCACCATCGTGATTTGCCGCCATTAGCGATAGATTGTAAAGAGCGTCTTTTTTGACCCCCATCCCTCGAAATCCTTCATTAACCAGCTCGTAGCTTTTGTCATTATTGATAAGCACTCGGCAAAAATTAGTATTGGTTATATTTTCCAAAGATTTAAGTGTGGTGGCAATTCCCGATTGCATGTTAAGAGAATGCCTGTCGCTATTAGGCTGGTTCCAACCCATAAGTGGTGTTTCAAATTCGAAAGAACGGTTTTTGACCAATTCGGCATACAAACCACCATCGGCAGCAAAGTTGATGTCTTCAAAAAAGATACCGTACATTGTGGGTTGGATTTTTGTAATGGTTTTTGCAAGATCAACTTCTAAAGTGGTCTTTTGAGCATTGGTTTTATTAATAAGCAAAGTAGATGCGATTAATACCAGTATTAGCAATAGGCTTTTCAGTTTCATTTTCTAAAATTGAGTTATTTTAACAGAATTATTTTTTAGTGATTATGATTTACGAAGCAACCTCTTCTATTTTTTAACACTATAATTAGTTTTTACAACAATGGGGATTCCGTTACTTGTAATTCCTTCTAAAGTTACATTTACATTCGAATCGGCCTCGCTATTATAAAAGGAAACGCAAGCATTTCCATTTTCGTCAGGCTGAATATAGGGATTCCAATAGAGTGTATTTCTTAAATCAGGAATATCAGTGCCATTTGATGTTGTGTCATATTTTGGAGAATAAAAAAATCGAGCCTCTTGATAGCCATTAATTTCCTTTATTATTGAATGAAAAACAGTTGACCTTCTCGAATTTGAAGAACCTTCTTTTGTGTAGATTAATATCGCTCCATTTCCACCTTTAGACCCTAAAACGGCTGCTCTAGCTGTATTTATAGATTCAATTCTGGCAACATCATCAGTAGATACAGATTGTAATTCGTCCATTTCTACCTCTGCACCGTCAATCATTATAAGTGCGGAGTCGTTGTACTTGCTAAAACGAACTGAATTTCCTGAAACCGTTACTCCTGGAATTGAAAATTGAATAAGCATTAAAATAGACGAAAAATGTGGGCTTTTGTCATCTGCAACAAATGTGTAATCTGCAAAACCAAATTTAGAATTTTCTTTTTTTGCTTTTTTGTTTGCTTTAATGGTTACCTCATCAAGTCTATTCTCCTCAGGGATATTAAACAGTATATTTTTGTTATGAATATTTTCTTGGAATTTATCTATTTTGAGTTTTTCAGAATAAAATAGGCTGTTAGACTTGAAATTTATTGCAATAGGTTCATCGTAAATAGAATCTAAGTCAAACATTCCTCTGTTTTTTCCTTTTTCATTTTGCGCATTCAACATCAAGGTTGTTTTTCCTGAAAAAACGATAGCATCAAATTTAAATTTACCTTCTACATTTGTGGTGTCATTTTGTATTATTGACTTTCCTTTATTTATTAATATCATTTTCACAAGGCTATTAATTTTAGGACTGTTGGTTAATACGTTTTTTACTTTTCCAGATATTTTAATTCCTTTCTCTACAATAAAATCAGGATTTTCTTTAATTGAAGGACGCTTTTTCCAAATAAAATCACGCCATCCTTGAGTCAGTAATAATAAATCAAGATTGGGTAATCTGTCCGAGTTAGTCAGGTTAAAATAATAATTGGGATTATGGATTTTGCCTTTGATATCAGAAGTCATAAGGAAATAGGAACAGATATTAATGCTGTTTTCTTGGCTATTTTCAACACCATTAGTATCAGTTGCTGCTATCGAAAAACTAGCAATTAGCGGAGCGCTTTGTTTGTCTTTTGCTACAATTTTAAGGTTCACTTTTTCTTTAGGTTGATATTGCGATTTATCGGCAGCAAGGGTTACGTCGGTATCATTGTTTTTATCAATGTAGATTAATCTTTCACTCTGCGGTTTTGCTTTGTCATCATAAAGTGTGATTTGTGCAATTCCTTCCGGAAAATCAGTTTCGGGTAATAAAAAAGAAATCTTGGTTTTATTCAATGTTTGTGATCCTTCAGAATAAGTGATTCCTCTTGTTGAAGAGATTAAAGTTAAGGCAACCTCAGGATTTTTATCTAGTGTCTCTTGGTTTGTCGAAATGGATATTACTTTTTGACCTTTAACTACATTCATGCTCAAAACGTATCCTGTTTTTTCAGCCACTGGTAAATCTACTTTGATTTGTTGATTGTCCGAAGCTGATATTTCAGCCCGATAGTGTTGGTCTTTTTCTGGGATTATTTTAAATTTTCCCATACCATCATGACTGCTTTTGAACAGGCTTATTATTTTTCCATACGTGTCGAAAATAGTACCTTCAACATCAATAGGGTTTCCGTTTAGATCAATCGCTTTAAAAGCGATTGAACTGGCCACGTTTTCTATCAATGATCCGCCTTCTGGGAAAAACTGTATGTCTAGCGTTTTTTTACTTTCGGCAACAATAACTGTATTATTATTTTTAGTCTTCGTTGCAAGGCTATTTTGTTTGTTTGGCACTAAAGTTTCCTTGCTTTGTGAAATGATTTGTATCTCTTTTTTGTAGATAAAATCATCACCAAAATTTCGCATCCAATTGGTATACGCCCTCAATTGATAAGTGCCTGGCTTCACACCAATAGAATCTGATAAAATGAAATCTCCATGACCTAAACCCTCTTCAAGTTGGGTCACATTACGGGCGATTATTTTAGAATCTGGAGAAATTAGTTCCACATAAAGTATTTTACTATTGTCAAAAAGCACATTGTTATACGCAAAAACGCTATATGCTTTATACCAAAGTGATTCGCCTACTGTATAATAATTTCTATCGGTATGTAGATATACTTTCTCGATATCTGGTATGGAAGTTTTAGCTTTATCGTTTAAAGGAGTTTCGTTTTGAGCACTTGTTATCAGAGGAATGATAAAGAATAAAAAAAGCAGAAAATTTAATTTTTTAGGCATTACATTTTTAATATTATCTAGTTATTTTTTGTTATTGAATGCAGAACTAGATGTTGCGCACGCAACGAAACCCTAACTTTTGTAGAATAAAGCAGTTCTAAGTTTTTATTCATGATTGTTTAATGCGTTGCATTTGGATTAGCAATAACAGATTGAACAGAAAATCCATAGCTTAAAAAAGAAATTAGAAAAATGTCAGCATATTTTCATTAAATTATTTATTTTATTAATGAGGTTCCTTTATTTCTGACTTTTCAAAATTTCATTATAATAGTTTTGCAAAACATAAAAGGATTTCTTTTTATTTCCTTTATCGTCGTATAGACCTTTTCTATTCCAGCCTTCTTGGTATTTGGGATGGTTTCTTCTGGGAGATCTAAAATCATTGAGAATCCAAGGCGCAAGTCCACAGAAATTCTCGGGCATTCTTTTCATCATTTTGATTTGTTCCTCAAAAAACCATTCTTGATATTCTTCGCTCCATCTGGTTCTTTTGTCTGCATGGAAACCCCCTTTTGCTTCGGCACCTGTTTCACTAAAGAATAATGGTTTATCGTAAGCTACTTTCCAATGAGCGGTTTGCATATCGTCGGGAATTCCGCCGTACCATCCTAGATATTCATTAACCGAAATAATATCAGTAAATTGTCCTAGTGGATCATCTATGGAATTTATATCTTTATTATAAGCTACTTCTAAAGCCGCCGAAACCAATCTGGTATTGTCTAATTCCTTGGCTCGAATAATAAGCGATTTCATAAAATTAGTTCGAGTTGGATTTACAGGCGTTTCATTGCCCACAGACCAGATGATAAGCGAGGCTCTATTTCGATCCCTTGTAATCATTTCTTCCAATTGATTCTTCGCTTTTTGAAGTACAGCTTGATTGCCAAAATCGATTGCCCAATATACTGGAATTTCAGACCAAACCAGTATTCCGAGGGAATCAGCGGCTTTAAGCATGTATTCATTATGAGGGTAATGGGCTAAACGCACCATATTAGCCTTTAGATCTTTTACCTGTTTAAAAATTTGGTCTGCATCTTTTTTGCTATACGCTCTTCGTTGTTCTTCGGGTATTTCTTCGTGAACACATATTCCTCTTAAGAACAATTTATTGCCATTAAGAAGTATTTTATTACCCGAAGTTTCGATTTTTCTAAAGCCCATTTTTTCCTTGATTTTTTCGCCATTAAAGCTCAAAATTACTTCGTAAAGTTTAGGATTATCGGGAGACCATAAATGGATATTTTTGGTCACTATAGAATAACGAGCATCATCACCATTTATAGTAATTTCTTTTTTGATTTTTAATTCTGGAATTTCAACTGTAGCTATTGCATTATTAGTTTTTGTATTTAGCTTGATGCTTCCCTCTATTTGAAATTTATTTTTACTTATCGCTAATTTAATGTCTTGATTGGGATTCAGACTTACACCATAATTGGTTATGAAGTTTTCTTTTGTAATCACTAAATTAACATCTCTGGTAATACCACCATAATTCCACCAATCGGTGTTAGTGGTTGGGATTTCGTCTTTGTGTCTTTTGTTATCCACTTTAACAACTAAGAAATTACCTTCTTTTTTTAATACGTTACTGGGGATTTCAAAATTAAATGGGGTAAAACCACCTTTATGAGCACCTAATTTTTTCCCGTTCAAATATACATGAGCTTCATAATTTACGGCAGCAAAATGAATAAATACGCGTTCATTTTTTTCGATTTGGGGTAGGTCAAATTCTCGTTGATACCAAACTGTTCCTTCATAAAAGGAGAAAACCTCTTTTTGCGAATTCCAATCTCCAGGAACTTTTATGCTATAAGGCTCTGCGTAGCCATGCTCCACTCGGTCAATTTTATTTTCTTCGTTTGGTTTAGTCCAATAGGCTTCTTTGTCATTCTCGTTCCTTTCGGTCGATCTATAATTATAAAACCCTGTTTCATAAGGATCTATAATATAATGCCAAGTCCCGTTGAGTGAAATTGTTTTTCGACCTCCAATATTGGTAATGAGATCCATTTGTGCAAATGAAAATGGAGAGCAAAAAGTAAAAAGCAGCAAAAGTAAAGCGGTTTTTTTCATCTTAAATAAAAATAAGTGTGTGTGTTACATTTGTAAATATAACAACAAAACAAGTATGAAAAAAAATAATCTATTAAAAAAAACAAGATGTAAAAAAACATGGGCTAAATAACTACGCTAAAAATTTAAAAATTGAATATTCAAATGATAAAAAAGAGATATCTGAAAGCTATGATTTATTCATGTTTGCATAAGTAATTTTTGAAATTTCGCTAATTAGATTTAAAAGTGATTTATTATCTTTGCCTTTTGTCATAACCGTAAGTAGATAAGGTCTATTTTTTAAATAAACAATAGCTGTTTCATGGAGTTGCAAATTGCTATTGGTACCCGATTCTCCGAATTTAGATATTACATTTATATCTTTTGGAAGAACTCTTTTAATCCCCTCATTAAATTCGCTTTTACTTAAAAGTTCTGCAGCAAATTCAGAATTATCTATCGATAAATAGGATGCATTATAGAGCGATCTCATAAAAATAGAAAATTCTATACAATTGATATTAAATTTTTGGACAAGAATATCAGGTTTTTTTATTCCAAAATCTTCAAATATTTTCTCAAACACATCATTATTCAAATATTTGGTAAGTAAGTTCGTAGCGTTGTTGTCAGAATATTGAATCATATATCGTATTAATTCTCTAATTTTATAGCTTTTACCTACTTGAATGCTTCTGGATTTAAACGCCACATTTACATCAAAATTAAAAGCTTTATCATATTTTAATTCTTCATCTAAAAGTCCTGGATTTTGTTCCGACATTTTAAGATAAGCAATCATAACGGGCACTTTAAAAAGAGAGCCTGGCTCATATTTTTCATTTTCATTCACAGCCATCCAGCCATTAGCGTCGTAATCTTTTAAATATACTGAAGCGGAAATAACTCCATTATTAACTTTATAATTTTCAATAAGTGAGTTGATTTCTTGTTTAGTTGAGGCTAAAGCGTCTTCTTCACACGGATCATCTACAAACATTAAAGGCTTAACAAATTTGTAACCACTGAGCCTTTTAACCGTATAAGAGCAAGAATAGTTAGTTTCAATTTGACTAATATATTTAGCTGTATTATTATTATTTACAGATCTCATAACGAAGAAAGTTATAAGAATCGTCAAAAATGTAATGGCTAAGACGTAGGGTAAAGAGATTTTTGTTTTAAAAATAGGACTCATAATTTTAAAGTTTGGACTGTTGAATTTAAAAAAACATGTTGGAGAAAAATAGCGCTATTTGACAAACAGACTCAACTAAAAAAAACAATACGTTTTAATAATCAAAACGTTGGCTGATTTTGCATCCTGAATAGCTATATTTTATTTATAAGATACTTAATTAAAATACTTTTTTACATTTTTTTTAAATAAATAATAATTTAAATTACATTTTGTAATTTATCCAAACTTTCATTTTTCCAACGCCTCTATTCGACCAATAATAATAAGGAATGGCAACGAATTTTTTGGATTTGATTGTATATACACTATCAAGAAGATGGGCTTCTTTTACCACTTCAAAAGTGTCATTGGCATCAATTGTGATTTTGTCAAAATCGGTTGGATTGTCAATTTCTTCAATCGCATATACTATTGGGCCATATTCTAATGACACTTTTCCTTTGTTGCTTGCTACTTTTGAATTGGTCTCAACTTCTTTCACTTGCATTGGAAAATTAAGAAGAACTATATCTTCTTTTTTCCATTTTCGGCTAATGGTGATATAGCCGTTCCCTATTTTGTAAGCGACCAGTTTGCCGTTTATAGCTACCGTAGTTTTAGCTGTCGAAATGGTTTTGTAATTATATAAATCGCCAGGCAAAACTTGGTTTCTTGCCCAACTTGGCATCCTTAATTTTAGGATGAAAGACGATTCTTTTTTTGGAGAAACCTGAATTGAAACCTGACCATCCCATGGATAATTTGTTTTTTGGGAAATTTCAAGATTGGTATTCTGCAACGCAATTTTCGCTGTATTCGAAGCGTATAAATTTACATAAAGAATGTCTTTTTTTGTAGAATAAATCAGTCCCGGAATGCTTGGAATAAATCGGATTAAATTAGTCGGGCAGCAAGAGCAATCAAACCAGTCTGAACGGGTACAAGATCCTTGATTGAATTTAATTACCCCATCTGATTCCAGAGCATTTGGATAAAAGAATTTCTTTCCATCTAATGACAATCCCGAAATTAATCCATTATATAAAGTGCGTTCAATTACATCAAAATATTTCGAATTTCCAGATATATTGTGCAATCTATGGTTCCAATAGACATCGCCAATTGCAGCGCATGTTTCGTTGTAAGCAGTAAGGTTGGGTAATTCGTAATCTTTTCCAAAGGCTTCTCCTTCTGGTCTAGAACCGATTCCTCCTGTGATATACATTTTTTTGGTAACTACATTTTCCCATAATTTATTCACAGCATTGTAGTAATCGGTGTTGTTTTCTATTGCGGCAATATCTGTCATTCCAGAATACATATATACGGCTCTTACGGCGTGACCTACGGCTTCTTTTTGTTTAATAACAGGAATATCATCTTGGGAATAAGAACCATATAATATATGATTTTTAGGGTTTCCCCTATTGTCCAGAAAGTATTTGGACAAATTTAAATAGGCTCTATTTTTAGTGATTTGATACAATTTAACCAAACCTGTTTCTACTATTTGATGTCCTGGAACTGCTTTTATCTGCCCTTTACCATCGCCAAAAGTTTTGACTAATAAGTCAGCATTTTTTAAAGCAATTTCTAAAAAATTTCGATTTCCAGTTGCTTCAAAATGAACTGCTGCGGCTTCAAACAAATGCCCTGCATTATACAATTCGTGACTTCTGTCTTCGGATTCCCATCGTTTTCCTTCAACGACTTTCACCCAATCAGCAGTTGGTTTTGCTGGATTTATGGTACGCCAAGTAGTTAAATAACCATCTTTTTCCTGACCAATCTTGACAATAAAAATTAGAGAATCCAGTAGTTTACTGAGTTTTGGATTGGGTTTACTGATTAAGGTGTTAGACGCGCCTTCGATGATTTTATAGACATCGGAATCATCAAAAGGCATTTTGCCTTTCGCAATTCCTTTCATTTTTCCGCCTGCAATTAGAAAATTATCCAAACGCCCTTCTTCTTCACATTTATGAATAGCGTATTCTATTGTTTTATCTTGAACCTTTTTTATTATTGGCAACCAAAAAGCATCAGTTAGTTTTACATTTTGAATATTTACTGGTCTAATCGTGTAAGCTAATTTTTGAGCGACATACGCCTTTTCTGAAAACTGTTGGCATTGCACATAAACAGTCATTAGTAACATAACTGAAACTGTCGTTGTTTTTATGAAGTTCATTTATTTATTGTTTTTGTAATTTCATTATACCATTTACCAAAACACAAAAGGCTTTATTTAATTTCCTTTATAATCATTTACCCTTTTTATTTCAACCTTATTGGAATTCGGGATGGTATTTTTTTTTAATTTCAAATAACATTTAAGTGTGTATTTAACATTTGTAAATGTAGTCAATTAAAAATGCAAAAAACAATTAATTTAAAATCAATATTTATTATGAAACTGTGTTTATCCAAAATAAGTTATTACAAAGGGATTAGTGTAAATTCAACATTAAATAAATTATGATGCCAAAAAGTAAGTTTATATATTTACCAAAAAAAGGAGTATGCTAAATAGTTATAACGAAGAAGACAAGGTTTTATTAGCAGTAGATTGTATCATTTTCGGGTTTGACAATGAAGATTTAAAGATACTTTTGGTAAAACGAGATTTTGAACCTGAAAAAGGAAATTGGTCTCTAATGGGGGGGTTTCTAAAAAAAGAAGAAGTGCTAAATGATGCTGCAATACGAATATTGAATCGCTATACTGGCTTTCACAATATTTATATGGAGCAGTTGTACACTTTTAGCGAAATTGACCGCGACCCTGTAGAAAGAACCATTTCGGTTGCTTATTACGCTCTGATTAATGTCGAAAACCACAATGAAAAATTAATTGAAAATTTTAATGCAAAATGGTTTAGTGTTTCTGAAACTCCAAAATTAATATTTGATCACGATAAAATGTTATCACACGCCATTAGCCGATTGAGATATAGAACTTCAACAAAACCTATTGGATTTGAACTTTTGCCAGAAAGATTCACCATGCGACAACTTCAAAAATTATACGAAGCTATTTTAAGTAAAGAACTGGACAAGAGAAATTTCATAAGTAAAATTAATTCTTTGGATATTCTTATAAAATTAGAAGAAAAAGATATGCAATCATCTAGAAAAGGATCCTATCTGTATACTTTTGACAAGGAAAAATATGAAGAGAAATTATTGAATAATTTTATTTTAAACTTATAACTCTTAGATAGAAAAATGATTGCAATCATATTTAAAAGGGCAAATTCAATCCATTCATGGATTTTATTAAGAAAAAAATATTATATAATTAAAAAAAATATTTTGTTGTTTTTCTAAAGATCCTGCACCTAAAATTTCAACAATCAATAGTAAATGAAAAACACAATTTCAGAACGCATTTATGATTTTTTAAAGGATTATCCTCCTTTTAATTTAATTTCAAAGGCAACTCTTTTGCAAATAGCAACTAAAGTTGAAATTCAATACTTTGAAAAAGATGTAATTATTTTTAATCAAGATGATGCACCACAAGAACATTTTTATATTATTTATGAAGGCGGAATCCGTTTATATCGATTTATTGATGACCAAAAATACAATTTAGATATTTGTGATGAGGGAGATGTTTTTGGTTTAAGACCATTAATAATCAACGAAAATTATACAATGGGAGCTTCTACGAATGAAGAAACCATTTTATATGGAATTCCTGTTTCGTCTTTTCTGAGCATCCTTGATGAATATCCAAAAGTAAGTCAGTATTTAATTGCAAATTTTGCAATAAATACGAGAGAACCATTTTCAGATAAACATAAAGGGCGATTGTTTGCAAATATATCTTCAGTTCAAAAAATGGAGAATAGTTTTGCCGAGACCCAATCAGTTCAATATAGCAAAAACCCTATAACTTGTAAAAAAACAACAACAATTAAACAAGCATCTACAATAATGACAAATGCAGTCATTAACTCCATTGTAATTGCTGAAAATAATTTCCCAATAGGGATAATTACTGATAAAGATATCCGGACTAAAATAGGAACAGGATTGTTTAGCATTGATAAAAAAGTCACAGAGATAATGTCCAGTCCCGTAGTTACATTTCCTGAAAAATTTACAGTTGCAGAGGCTCAAATCGCCATGCTAAAAAATAAATTATCCCATATTTGTATTACAAAAGATGGAACAGATAAATCGGAATTAGTTGGTATCCTAACCGATCATGATTTAAATATCATTCAAGGAAACAATCCTGTTTTTTTAATTAGAGATATAAAATATGCCCCAGATATTGAAACCCTTAAATACATTAGAACAAAAACATCCGAACTCACTAAAAGATATCTAGAACAAGAAATTCCAATTTATTTTGTAACAAAAGTAGTTTCAGAAATAAATAATGCCATCACAAAGAGAATAATTAGGCTTTCAATAAAAGAAATGGAACAGGAACCACCTGTCGCCTATGCTTGGTTAGCGATGGGAAGCCAGGGTAGAAAAGAACAACTGTTAATTACAGATCAAGATAACGCTTTGGTTTTTGAAAATGTGTCAGAAACCGAATATGATAGTGTTAAAGCTTATTTTTTAAAATTGTCAACGAAAATTACCGAAAAATTACATATTGTGGGCTTTGAATATTGTCCTGCAAATATTATGGCAAGCAATCCGCAATGGTGTCAATCTTTAAACGAATGGCAAACTCAATTTGCAGATTGGATTGACAATCCTACTACAGAAAAAATTCTTCTAAGTATCATATTTTTTGATTTTGAATATATTTATGGCGATGTTGAATTACACAATCAAATGTCCGATAGTGTCTTTAGAAACGTGTCTAACCAACAATTATTTTTAAATTTTTTAAGTAAATCTACGCTCTTAAATCCAGCACCATTAGGCTTTTTTAAACAATTTTTAGTAGAACAAGATGGTGAAAACAAGGATCAATTTGATATTAAGAGCAGGGCGATTAGACCCCTGGTCGATGCCGCTCGAATTTTATCTCTTTTTCATAATTTGAAAATCAATAATACCATTGCTCGTTACGAACGATTGATGGAAATAGAACCTCAAAATAGGGACTTTTTCGAATCGTGTGCAAATGCGTTTAAAATTTTACTCCAATTTAGAACTTCTCAAGGATTAGCTAACAATGACGATGGAAGGTTTGTTGACATCAACAGCTTAAGTAAATCAGACCGATTAAAACTTAAAAGTTGTTTTAAACCATTATCAAATATTCAAGAATCTTTAAAATTAAGGTTTATTGTAGCCTAAATTCTTTACTTATGCTGAAATTTTTTAAAAGAAAAAAACAACCCGAATTTTGGGAAAACTACATTCAAAAAGGAAAAAAAGGAAAATATTCAAGCTTTGAAAATATTCGTTTCGTTGTGTTAGATACTGAAACAACAGGATTTAGTTACGAACAAGATCGAATCTTATCTATTGGAGCAATTGCTATAAAAAATAATAAAATTTTAGTTTCAGATTCATTTGAAGTTTTTATTAAACAAGAAATTTTTAATAAAGATACGGTAAAGATTCACGGAATTAGGAGAAACGGGAACGAGATAAAAGTAAGTGAAAAGGAGGCTTTAATACAATTTATCGAATACTTAGATGATGCTGTTATCGTTGCACATCACACTGTTTTTGATGTAACAATGATAAATACGGCATTAAAACGAATACATCTAGGAACCCTAAAATCGAAGCAATTAGACACCAATTATATTCATAAAAAAATTACTGCAGATCGATTAAAAAAAACGTTCAGTTTAGATGATCTCTGCGAAATATATCATATTAAAATGCATGATCGACATACTGCTTTAGGAGATGCTTTACTAACGGCTTACATTTTTTTAAAATTGACCATAAAATATCAAAAAAACAACATTTTAAATTTAGACGATTTAGTTAAAACAAATTACTTTTTATATAAATAAAAAAAGAGCTCCGCGTTCAATTATGCTATATTTAACCTTTATCAAATTTATTTAAACCAATGATAGTTATTTTTCGTTGATCATAAATTTTTTATCCAACATACTTTTTTTATACTTTTGTTTAAACTCAGAAGGATTTATATTATATTTCAATTTAAACTGCTTTCTAAAGAATTTCATATCTTTAAATCCTGCCAATTCCGCAGCTTCTCCTATTCTAATATCAGTGGTTATCAATAGTTTAGCAACCCTTCTTAGTTTTAAATGTCTGATAAACTCTCCTGCTGGTTGACCTGTTATTTTCTTAATTTTCTTATACATTAATGAAGTACTCATCCTCATTTCTAAAGCTAATGTTTTTGTAGAAAAATCACTATTATCAATATTATTGTCTATGATTTCTATAAAGTTATCTAACAGTATTCTGTCTTCGTCTGATAATTTTTGATTTATTGGTTGTTTTGTAACAACATTTAATAAATAATCCTGAAGAACTTTTTGATGGTTCAGTAATCCTTTAACTCGGGCTAATAAATAATCTTTATCAAAAGGCTTTATGATATAATCATCCGCCCCAGATTCCGCTCCTTTTAACTTTATTGTCTCCGAAGTACTTGCCGTTAATAATATTACTGGAATATGTTTTAATTCATCACTCTCTTTTATAGAAACACAAAAATCAACCCCACTAGCACCATCCATTACTACGTCGGTAATAATTAAATCGGGTGTGTATAATTTTAATAATTTTTGTGCCTCTTCAACACTTTTTGCTTCAAAAATATGGTATTGATCAGAGAGTATTTGTTTTAAATATTTTCGGACTTCAATATTATCATCTACAATAAAAATCATTTTATTTTCATAAACAACATTGTCTGAAAGCCCTTCAAAGGATTCTTCTTCTAATTCTTCTACTATAAAACTATCATTTGATTCATTTGCATTTAAAAACTCATTAAATTCAATCTCATTTTCAACATCAGCATCACTAATTATTCCATTTCCAAAATGTTCTCTTCCTTTTAAGAGGGCAAACTTAAATGTCGCCCCGCCAGATTTATTATTTACACAAAGAACTTTACCATGATGTTGTTTTACAAATTGCTTAACTAAATATAAACCTATTCCAAAACCTTTTTTCTTGCTAACAATATTTCCACTAGATTGAAAAAACAAATCAAATATTTTCTCTTTTTCATAGTCAGCAACACCAATTCCGTTATCTGAAACACTAATATAGACTTCGTTACTTTTTGATACTATTTTTACTTTAACCTTTCCTCCTACTTTATTTGTAAATTTTATTGCATTCGAAATCAGATTAAAAAGAGTCATTTCTAATTTTTGTTGATCGGCATATATGAAAATTTCCTTTTCATTACACTCAAAATCAAACTGAATTCCATTTGAACTTGCTTGATATACAAAACAGGTAAAAACTTCTTTGAATAAAGCTACAACTTCTAATTTTGATATTTTTAATGGAAAGGTTTCGTCGTCATCACCTGCTTTACGAAAAAGCAAAAATTGATCCACTAAACTCAAAAGTCTTTGGGAGTTCCTATAGGCAACTTCTATTGCTGCCAAATTAATTTGATCATTTTTACTATAAAAAATATCCTTCAAGGGATTAATAATCATGGTTAGTGGAGACCTAAATTCGTGAGAAATACTAGCGAAAAAATTAAATTTCTTTTCACTATGCTCTCTTTCTTTTTTGGCCATTTTTTCAGCAAATAGTATTTTAAATTTTAATCTTTCCTGCTTTCTATAATAATAAAAAATACCATAAAGCCCCATTGAAAAGGCCGTTAAATAGATAAAATAAGCGAAAATAGAGCGATACCATGGTGGGAGTATAACTATTGATAATGTAGTTATTTTTTTATTCCATATACCATCTGCATTTGTTGATTTTATTTTTAATGTGTATTCTCCATCATATAATTTGGAATAGTAAGCCTCACGCCTATTTCCCACATAATGCCAGTCTTTATCCCAACCTTCCAAAAAATAGGCATACTCTATTTTATCTGGTCTATCATATTCCAAGGCTGAAAAAATAATAGAAAGCATGGAGTTATCGAAAGGAAGTTCTATTTCATTAACACCAAAAACAGTTTTTCCTTCATTGGTTATACTTTTATTATTAACCTTAATATCGGTTAGAAGAAGCTTTGGAAAATCATAAATCATACTTTTATATTTAGGATTTATAATAGAAAACCCATTAATACCGCCCATTAAAATTTCACCAGTCGATAATTTAAGTCCCGCATTGTAATTAAACTGATTGCTTTGTAAACCATCGCCTTTAAAATAATTTTTAAAAGTATTTTTTAATGGGTTAAATTTTGACAATCCATTATAGGTGCTTAACCAATATTGACTATGGTTGTCTTTTACAATTTTCAATACCGAATTATTAGGCAAGCCATCTACTTCTGTAAAGTAATGAATATTATTTGTGTGAATATTCAACCGCAATAGACCATCGCCTTCAGTACCAAAAAGAATATTACCATTGGATTCTTCTACAATGTCTCTTATAGGAACCCCAATTTTAAATATTTTATGGGAATTTGTTTTAAAATCAAGCCGAACCAAATCACTATATGTACCTATCCACATATTTCCATTATGATCACTTAACAAAGAAATAATTCCTGATATTCCTATATCTATAAAATCAAATTTATCATTAATGCTATCATATTTATATAAGCCCCCCTCTCCAGATGGAGTTGCTACCCATAATACCCCTTTTGAATCCTTATATAGTCTCCAAACATTATCTTGATATGAATTAAGCTTCTTATTATACAAACGATACTTTTTAAATGTATTGCTTTTTGCATCAAAAAGATTTATACCTCCTCCATAGGTTGCAAACCAATATCCTTTTTTAGTAGCTTCTATACTAGTGACAAAATTATTAGACAAAGAACTTGCTTTCAGCGGTTCGTGCTTGTAATTTTTGAAGGCATTAGTGGTCCTATCCCAAAGACTAATACCATATCCATCCGTCCCAATCCAAATTTTTTCCTTATTAATTTCATAAAAGGAAAGAATATAATTGCTGACTAAAGAATTATTAAAATTATTAATTTTTGAAATGGTATTAAACTGTAGTTTTTTTGTTGACAATACGCTAATCCCTCCACGCAAGGTTCCGACCCACTTCCTATTTGCATTATCATTAAACAATGCATATATTGAATTATTTGAATCTAATTTATCGCCTTCATTAACATTAATTTTTTTAAATTTATTGGCAATAATATTGTACTCCCAAAGTCCATTACCATCTGTCCCTAACCATATTTTATTGTCTTTAGGAAGATAAATAATGTCTTTAATTACGAATCTTATTTCTTCGTTAGAAAATAGAAAATAATTTCTTTTTGAAATATTATACTTTAACAATCCATTATCTAAACCAACCCAAATAGAATTATCTCTATCAATAACCATACAGTTACCACTCAAAATTTCAGTGAAAACTGGTTTTAACCATTTACTTTTAACATCATATAAACAAATCCCTACACCTTGTACAAAAACCCACATTCTTTTACGATTATCAAATGCGATATCTTGTGCATAGTAATCCCATAACAATTTTCCTTTGTATTTTAATGGGATTTTATTTAAATTAACATCCTTATCCTTTTTATAAAGGAGACCTTTGCCAGCAGTAGCAAGGTAAATATAATTACCTAAACCATTAATTTTGTTGATTGGACAGTCAATTTTTTCTTTTTTATTAGAAATAAGGTTAACAGAATATCTTACTGAAAATTTAGATGTATTATAATCATAAACCGATACTCCCATTTTTGTACCTACCCATATTTCATTATTACTGTTGTAAATAGTAACCACTCTATTATTTGATAATGATGTTGAATCATGGGGTTGATTCCTATATGTAATAAAATCATACCCATCATATCTATTAAGACCATCATAGGTCCCTACCCAAATAAACCCTTTTTGGTCTTGGTAAATATCTGTTATGAAATTGTTCGAAGCTCCTTGTTCAATACCTAAATAGGTGTACTTAAAATTCCCTAAATTCAAATTTTGAGAAGTACAAATAGTGCTTAATAATTGTGTCATTAAAAAGACACTTATCAAAATTAGTCTATTCATTAATTAGCCTTAATTAAATTAATATTTTATAGTAGTTAATAGATTCGCGCATAAAAGCCAAAACTATTAGTTAACCCGTTTTTTTAAATACCATCCTGTTTTCAGAATTCTTTTATTTTTAAATAATACAAAGAGGATCATCTCTTTAACTATTAATTTTATCAAAATTAATTCCATTTATTACAAATTTCGTTATAATTTACCAAAAAAAATATAATTTAATAAAAAAAACAAAACAGATTATTCATTATAAGCCTATTAGCATTTTTTTACTAGATTTCCATTAACCACATTCTCTAAAATAATTTTAAATACAAAAATTTATTAATTTAATAAAGAAAAATTGGCGGTCAATTATAGTAAATCAATTACTAATATAGAATCAAAGTGAATTTCGGATAATCAAAGAACACTTATTTTCTATTTGTTTTTTCTTTCCAGTCAAAATCATTTCAGCCATAATTTTACCCATAGCTCTAAAATCAGTTGAAATGGTTGTGATTCCGTTTTCAACAACTTTTTTTAATGGAGTTTCGTTATATGAAATAATCCCAAAATCACTTCCCAATTTCAAACCTTGTAGTTTCGATTTTTCTATAACACTAACTAAATCCCTATCATTCGGAATAATGAACACATCTCCTTCTTTAATTTCTCGGTCTGAAAACTCAGTAATAATTTCATTTTCGAATGAAAAATCATCGCAAAATTTTTCAAAACCTTCTTTCATTCCAAGAGGCTCTCGATATCCTGGAAAAATCAAAACTAATTTTTTATAGCTTACTAATTTATGTTTTCCTTTCATTAAAGCATCATTAATGTCTTTTTTATGATTTTGAAAAACCGCAGGATAGAGTTTAAGATTCAAATTTGTTTGATCTAATATATATACTTCATTTACAGGTAGGGTTTTTATAAATGTATCGGCACCCTCTAAATTAGTTGGCATGATAACATATTTAGTATAATTTCCATTATTATCATTTATCAATTTTTGAAAAACCTGAATATTAAAATGATGAAAAAAAATATCCACCTGAACATTTTTCCCAATGTTCTCTAAAAAGGAGTAATAAAGATCTTCCTTAAAAATATTCAACTCTTCAAAGAGCAAAAACACGCGTTGTTTTATCTTTATTTCAGTACTTTTTACATAGTATCCTTTACCAGGTATAGCATAAATTACCCCCCTTTTTTTCAAAGCTTCGTAAGCCTGCAAAACAGTATCCCGTGATAAAGAAAATGCTGCGCAAACTTTATTTATTGAGGGAAGTTTTCCTCCTTTTATTAATTTTTCATCTTCAATTGCTTTTTCAATTGAGGAAATAATTTGCTTGTATTTTGGAATACCAAAATTACTTTGAATCGAAATTATTTTCATAAGCTTAAAAAAATTTTTCGCAAGATATAAAAAAAACTGGTAGGTACTGGTGTGTAAATATAAAATATTAATATAATTTTGAAATTCCATATTTGATAATAAATTATGAAAATAAAAAACATATTTGAATTTAAAACCAAGGCTTATAAGAAATTATTTGGTTTAATGCCTGGTGGTGAATCTATTTTTTCATACAAATTAGAGAATAAAAATGGCATGCAAATAAAAATAATAGATCTCGGCGCCACAATAACAGAATTAAAAATACCACTAAAAAATGGTGAAAAAGTAGATGTGGTTTTGGGGTTTGATAAATTAGATTCCTATTTAAAGTCTTTTGAATTAAAAAGCGCCCCTTATTTTGGAGCTACCGTAGGCAGATTTGCTGGAAGAATTAATAATGGAACTTTTATCTTAAATAACACAAAAACTTTTCTTGATAAAAACAACAATGGTCATTCGCTTCATGGAGGGAACAATGGATTTAGTCAAGCCATTTGGAAAGTAAAAGATAACAATGATTTAAAAAATTCCTCTATAACCTTAACACATTTTAGCCCTAACGAGGAATCAAAATATCCAGGGGATTTAACTGTTGATTTGACCTATACTTTATCGGAAGAAAATGAATTAATTATAGAATATAAAGCGACCACAACTCAAGACACTATAGTTAATTTAACGCATCATAGCTATTTTAATCTCGATGGTCACACGTCTAATGTGACCGATCAGGAATTAATTGTGAATGCACATCAAATGGTTGAAACTACTACCGAAAATATTCCAACAGGTAGGTTTTTAGAAATAGAAAATACCGAATTTGATTTTTTAAGCTCTAAAAAAGCACCTTCTAAAATAGATAACACATTTGTGTTAAATCAAAAAGACGAATTTTCAGCCTCTCTTTTAAATAAAAATAATAATTTAAAAATGACCGTTTTTACTAATCAGCCGGGAGTTCATATCTATGTAGGTGGAAACTGTTTTAATATGATAAAAGGAAAAGAAAAAGCCTCCTATCATTCTTTAAGTGGTATCTGTTTTGAAACTCAAAACTTCCCAGACGCACCTAATCACGAGCATTTTCCTAGTTCAGTCTTAAAAAAAGACGATGTATATATTCACAAAACCATTTATAAATTTCAATCCCACTAATATAATTTCAAAATCAATGAATGATTTATTAATCAATAATACAATTGCTTTTTTTCAGAGCAACTTTGGTATCGCTCCAGAGAAAACCGTACTATCTCCTGGGAGAATTAACATCATCGGAGAACATATCGATTATAATGATGGTTATGTTTTACCGGCTGCAATCGATAAGATTATTTGTTTTGCTTTTGCAAAAAACAATTCGAAGAAATCTAAAATAATTGCTATAGATCTAAATGAAGAATTTGAAGTTGATTTAACGGAGACTATCACCTTAAGTAAAGTTGTTTGGACCAATTATGTTTTAGGAGTCATTAAACAAATGCAAGATAACGGCTTTTTGTTCGACGGTTTTGATTGCGTTTTTAGCAGTAATGTTCCTGTTGGTTCCGGATTGTCCTCATCGGCAGCTTTAGAATGTGGGATGATATTCGGAATAAAAGAACTTTTTGATTTGCCAATTCCTAAAATAGACATTGCATTAATGGGGCAAAAAGCAGAACATTGGGTGGGTATCAATTGCGGAATAATGGATCAGTTTTCGAGTGTGATGGGTTTAGAAAACAAAGTTATTAAAATTGATTGCAAAACATTGGAATATGAATATCACAATGCTGATTTCAATGATTATTCCCTGATATTATTTGATAGTAATGTTTCTCATTCCTTGTTTTCTTCGGCATACAATACCAGAAGAGAAGAGTGTGAGGAAGGACTTTCGATTATTAAAAATGCTTTCCCAGAGATTACCAGTTTTAGGGATTGTTCAGAAAATCATGTACTTGGTTTAAAAGACAAAATGACTCCTAATGTTTTTGATAGATGTCATTTTGTGGTTAAAGAAATTAATCGTGTAACTCTTGCTTGCGAAGCATTAGATAACGGAAACATTGAAGCTTTGGGAAAATTACTTTTCGAAACTCATGAAGGTTTATCTAAAGAGTATTTGGTAAGTTGCGATGAACTCGATTTTATTGTAGCTACTTTGAGAAAAGAAAAAGCCGTTATTGGTTCTCGATTAATGGGAGGTGGTTTTGGAGGCTGCACCATCAATTTGATTAAAAAAGGAGAAGAAGAGGCTATAAAATCAAAACTTAGCAAATTGTATAAAGAAGCTTTTGATATAGAAATGAAAATTTATGATGTAAAAATCGGCAACGGTACATCCTTATATAATGCAAATTAAGATGAAAAATTTTGATATAAACGAAGATCCGCACAGACGTTTCAATCCGTTAATTAAAGAATGGGTTTTGGTTTCGCCACATAGAGCGAAAAGGCCTTGGCAAGGACAGAATGAAAAAATTCATACAGATAAACTTCCTGAATTTGATTCAACTTGTTATTTATGCCCTGGAAATGTTAGAGCAAATGGAGAAAACAATCCAAAATACGAATCCAGTTTTGTTTTCGAAAACGACTTTGCAGCCGTAAAACAAGAGCCAATATTATTTGAAGAGGAAACCAAACCTACTTTTTTTAAGGTAAATCCAGAACGTGGTATTGCCAAAGTGGTTTGTTTCTCGCCAAGACATGATTTGACTTTGCCAGAAATGGATCTTCCAACAATTGAGACAATTATTAGAACATGGCAAAAGGAATACACCGATTTAGGAAGTGTAGATTACATCAATCACGTTCAGATTTTTGAAAATAAAGGAAGTGTAATGGGCTGTAGCAATCCACATCCACATGGACAAATATGGGCGCAATCGTCTTTGCCTACTCAAGTAGAAAAAACACAAAATAGTCTAAAAGCTTATTACGATAGAAATCAAAGCAATCTTTTGATTGATTATTTACAAGAAGAATTAAAATTAGACGAACGTATCGTAGTTGAGAATGAATATTTCGTGGCTTTAGTTCCTTTTTGGGCAATTTGGCCCTTTGAAACAATGATTACTAGTAGACGTCATATTACAAAAATAACTGAATTTACTTCGGAAGAAGTTTCAGCTTACGCCTCTATTCTAAAGCTGTTAACAATAAAATACGATAATCTTTTTGAGACTTCTTTCCCGTATTCTTCAGGAATTCATCAAGCACCAACAGATGGCGAATTGCACCCAGAATGGCAATTTCACATGCACTTTTATCCACCATTATTGCGCTCGGCTTCTGTAAAGAAATTTATGGTAGGTTACGAAATGATGGGAGAAGCACAAAGAGATATTACCCCAGAGAAAAGTGCGGCAGTATTGAAAGCATTATCAGAAGTGCATTATAAAAACAAATAAAATGAGCAAAATAGTTGTTACAGGTGGTTTAGGTTTCATAGGTTCGCACACCGTTGTCGAATTGCAAAATCAAGGTTTTGAAGTAGTCGTTATCGATAATCTTTCTAATTCTTCGATTGAAGTTTTAGAGGGTATTGAACGAATTACAGGCAAGAAACCAATTTTTTCCGCAATCGATTTAAGAGATAAAAAAGAAGTTCAGCGTTTCTTTGCAGCACACAATGATATTGCTGGTGTGATTCATTTTGCTGCCTCAAAAGCAGTTGGCGAAAGTGTAAAAAATCCTTTGTTGTATTATGAAAACAACTTGGGATCTTTAGTTTACATTTTGCAAGAATTAGAAAAAAAGAAGGAAGCGCATTTTATATTCAGTTCGTCTTGTACGGTTTATGGTCAAGCCGAAATAATGCCTATTGCCGAAACAACTCCTATTCAACCAGCAATGTCTCCTTATGGAAACACAAAACAAATAGGCGAAGAAATTATTGCCGATGTGGTGAAAGTAAGCGCTATCAAAGCCATTTTACTTCGTTATTTTAATCCTATCGGAGCACATCCATCTTCCGAAATTGGCGAATTACCTATTGGAGTGCCACAAAATTTAGTGCCTTTTATTACCCAAGCCGGAATGGGCTTGCGTGCCGAATTGTCGGTTTATGGAAATGATTATCCAACAGTTGATGGCACATGCATCCGGGATTATATTCACGTAGTCGATTTGGCGAAAGCCCACGTAATCGCTTTGCAACGATTATTAAACAAAAAAAATGCTGCACCATTAGAAATTTTTAATCTTGGTACAGGAACTGGAAGTTCAGTTTTGGAGGTAATTACTTCTTTTGAAAAAGTGAGTGGTAAAAAATTAGCCTATAAAATTGTAGCCAGAAGAGAAGGTGATGTAACAGAGGCTTACGCCAATACCGATAAAGCGAATACAGTTTTAGGTTGGAAAACCGTTTCAAGTCTTGATGAAGCCATGGCAAGTGCTTGGAAATGGGAACAGAAAATTAGAAATAAATAATAATAATTTATTTAAACCCATCGGCTTAAAAGAAATATAAATACGCATTTATGAAAGTTAAATCAACCCTAAAACAAATTGCAAAAGAGCTTAATGTTTCCGTTTCTACGGTTTCAAAAGCACTGCATGATAGTCGTGAAATTAGTGAACCAACAAAAATAAGAATAAAGGAGTTTGCAAAACTTAAAAATTATAAGCCTAACATTATTGGTCTTAATCTAAAAAATAGAAAAACAAAAACCATAGGTGTTATTCTTCCAAATATTCTAAATTCTTTTTTTGCAAAAGTATTTAGCGGAATCGAAAAAGTAGCAGAAGAGAATGGTTATAATGTCATTACATGTATTTCTAATGAGTCGTTAGCAAAAGAAATTAACACAATTGAAATGTTAAGCAACGGAACAATTGACGGATTTATAGTATCAGTTTCAGAAGAAGCTCAAAAACGTAATGATTTTAATCATTTTACAACAGCTCTAAATGATGGAATTCCTATAGTAATGTTTGATCGAATTGCAAATGAAGTCGAATGTGACAAGGTTGTTGTTGACGATTTCGATTCGGCGCTGAATGCTACACAACATTTAATAGATATTGGTTGCAAGAATATAGCGTTAGTTTCTTCGGTAGATAATATAAGTGTTGGAAAACTTAGAGCCGAAGGGTATCTAAAAGCATTGCAAAACAATAATATTATAGTAAATAATAATATTATTATCCGAACGAATTCTGAAGATGATTTGAAAGATAGAATAGCGTATTTATTCGAGACTAATTCAATTGATGGGATATTTGCTTTAGAAGAAAATGACTCAGTTGCAGCATTGCGAATTAGTCTTAAAAAAGGATATAAAATACCAGAAGACATTTCGATAATAGGGTTTTCAGATGGTATTCTTGCTTCAAGGAGATTGTCTCCAAGTTTGAGTTCAGTTAGTCAACATGGACCTGAAGTTGGCGAAGCTGCTGCCAAATTGCTTATCGAAAGATTGGAAAGTAAAGAAACTAAATTGCCATATAAAACAACGGTTATAAAAACCGAATTGAGAGAAAGAGAATCGACGAGAAAACGTAAAGTAGCTTCTTTAGTTTAATTAAAACAACACTTACAATAATTTTTTTAACACCAAATTACCATGAACAAAAACCTCGCATTTGCAGATTATGCAGTATTTATTATTTATTTCATCGTAGTATCTATTTATGGATATACAATTTATCGCAAACGCGAAAAAAACGAACACGATGCAAAAGCCTATTTCCTTGCAGAAGGAACATTAACTTGGTGGGCTATTGGAGCTTCATTGATTGCTTCAAACATTTCGGCAGAACAATTTATCGGGATGAGTGGTGAAGGATTCTTTTTAGGAATTGCAGTTGCCGCTTACGAATGGGTTGCCGCCATCGCATTAATTATTGTGGCCGTATGGTTTATTCCTGTTTACTTGAAAAACAAGATTTATACCATGCCTCAATTTTTAAAAACAAGATATAACGAATCAACCGCTTTGATTATGGCTGTTTTTTGGTTATTTTTATATGTTTTTGTAAACTTGACTTCTATTTTATACTTAGGAGCTGTTGCCATTAACGGATTGGCGGGCGGAGAATATTTACACGCTATTATGATTGGATTAGCTCTTTTTGCTTTGCTAATTTCTTTGGGAGGTATGAAAGTGGTAGCTTATACTGATGTTATTCAGGTAGCGGTATTAATCATAGGAGGACTAGTTACCTCTTATATTGCTCTTACAACTGTTGGACATTATTTTGGTTATGGTGATAATGCAATTGCAGGTTTCAAAGTTTTAATGAGAGAAGCACCAGAACATTTCAAAATGATTATTCAAAAACCTACTGATCATTCTACGCAATTAGAAATCAACAAATACCTAACTTTCCCAGGATTAATGGCTTATTTGGCTGGTATCTGGATTGTAAACTTGAATTATTGGGGTTGTAATCAATACATCACTCAAAGAGCATTGGGAGCCGATTTGCAAACAGCTCGTACTGGTATTTTATTTGCAGGTATGTTAAAATTATTGATGCCGCTTATCGTAATGTTACCAGGTATTGCTGCTTACGTTTTATATTCAAAAGGATATTTACCTCAATTAGTTGGTGGAAAAGATGGCGCTTATTCAGCTATATTAACCTTCTTACCTACAGGTTTAAAAGGTCTTTCTGTGGCTGCTCTTACTGCAGCAATTGTTGCTTCATTGGCAGGAAAAGTAAATAGTATTTCAACTATTTATACCCTTGATGTTCATAAAAAATACATTCAAAAATCAGCTAGTGATAGACAACAAGTAAATGTAGGGCGTTTTGCCGTTTTTGCTGCGATGCTCTTGGCTGTTATCTTCACATGGGATGATTTATTAGGAATTGGTGGTGTAGGTGGATTTACTTACATTCAAAAATACACCGGTTTTATTAGTCCTGGTATTTTCTCTATGTTTTTCCTTGGGATGTTTTGGAAACGCACAACTGGAACTGCTGCATTAGTTGGTATCATTTCAGGATTTGCACTTTCTGTTTTATTTAATGAATTTGCGCCAATGTTATTCGGTAACGAAACATGGATTTATACTGCCTATGCTAATGGAAAAGGCGGATTCGAAATACCTTTCCTTATATGTATGGGACTATCATTTGCATTTACAATGTTATTAATGATTCTAGTGAGTTTAGCTGGTCCTAAAGTAAATCCTAAAGCATTTGAATTAGATACGACAATGTTTAAATTAAAACCTCAAACGACTGTTTTGATTATAATAACGTTATTAACCATTTTTGCATTATATGTTAAATTTTGGTAAAATAACGACAACCCCTGTTTTATTGAAGCAGTAAACAGAACGTTTGTATAAAGTACGTTTGCTGTTATAGCCGAAGTTTGTTGACCGGATCAGGAAAGGTTTGATTCAGGCATGTATTAGTGTACAATGCTTATTTTGACCCTTCTTGGTCCATCGGCTATAGCGTTTAAAACAGATTCTTTATAGAATCATTAAGAAGGATGCTATAGATTTAATCCCAAACGGATGAAGTACAAAAAATCTAATTTAGTGTTAATGAACCTAAAATAAAAATTAATAATGCCAAAAAAAATATAAACCAAAAAGAATTTTATAACTAGACAGAAGATGATAAATGAACAAACAACCGATGTTATTTTATTGAAAAATTATATAGAAGGAAACGAAAAAGCCCTAGAATTTTTGATAAAAAAACACCAATCTCAAATCTATAATTATATTTATAGTAAAGTTTTGGATAAAGCCGTTTCTGACGACTTGTTTCAAGAGGCTTTTATTAAGGTAATCGAATCTTTGAAATTAAAAACATATAATGAAGAAGGTAAGTTTTTGCCTTGGGTAATGCGAATTGCTCATAATCTAACAATGGATCATTTTAGAAATTTGAAGAAAATTAAAATAGTAAGAGAAAATGACGATTTTAATATTTTTGAAAAAAAAGGGTGTTGGGATAATTCTGTGGAACAAGAAATATTGATTGAAGATTTGAATAATAATTTAAACGACTTAATTCAAGAATTACTTCCCGAACAAAAAGAAATTTTGATAATGCGTTTCTTTTATAAGATGAGTTTTAAAGAAATTGCAGAAGATACTGGTGTTAGTATTAATACTAGTTTAGGAAGAGTGCGATATGCAATAGTTAATTTAAAAAAAATAATCGAAAAAAATAATATCCTTTTAACAGCCTACGAAAACTGAACTCATAAAATTATTATTGGATTTACTCTAACTTATATATGTTAAATTGATAATACATTTAAACACATACCAAGCAGAGAATTAAGCTGCTATCATCTAAGACTTTACATAACTGGATATGCAAATAAAACCCGCAGTATTAGTTAAGCAACATATTTAAAATTATTTTTCTGTTTCCAGAATTCTTCAATTGTTTTGTAATCTAAGAGGAATGCCTTCTTTTTCAATAATCTCTTGTGCTTTAGGAAGGATAGGAATGGAAATTTGACGCTGACCTGAATGGAAAAGATATTATCAGTGATAAAATCTCGATTCAAAAAAGGAGATTCTTTTGACTCCGTGGTAATGTTAAGGACAGATTGATGAAACTAATCCCGAAGCTTTATTACTTCAGGCTATTAGTTATGCACTTCCGGAAATTGAAAACAAAAAAATATCAAAGCGGTCAAAAGAAGGTTCTCACAAAGCACGCCTCAATGGTTGTTTTACCGGAACCCCGCCAAAAGGTTATAGATGTGTTAGAATAGGAAAAGATTCATCACTTGAGTTTAGTCAGGATGCAGATTTAATTCGTGAAGCCTTTGAAAAAATGGCTTCTGGCTTGTATTCGGCAGATGAAGTAAGAAGATGGTTAAATGGGAAGGGGATGAAATTATGTAAAAATCAATTCCCTAACATAATCAGAAATCTGACATACTCCGGAAAAATTTTGGTTAGAGCATTTGATAATCAACCGGAACAAATAGTTCAGGGATTACATCCTGCTCTT